>OHTI01000193.1_pt1 | contig 43581 bp, 40 predicted proteins | sample 1578941 | NCBI WGS metagenome assembly OHTI01 (sample SAMEA3879609, study PRJEB24766) | human gut metagenome | biome: human-associated habitat; feature: feces | place: USA | collected 1985/1987
CACCACCTCCACGGCGGCAGGCAGCAGCTCGTCGGCGTCGTCCTCCGGGGTAGTGTCCGGGGCCGGGGCACCCTTCTTGTCCTTTTCCTGCACCACCTTCTCGATCTGTCGGATCACATCCTCGGAGTAGGACGCCTCGCCTGTCTCCTTGATGAATTCCACCACCCGCTCGATCTCCTCTGCGGTGATGAAGCAGCCCTGGACACGCCGGGGCTTGCCCTCCCCCAGGGGGGCGTAAAGCATATCGCCCTTGCCCACCAGCTTCTCGGCGCCGGGGGTATCCAGGATGATCCGGGACTCCATGGAGGAGGCCACGGCGAAGGCGATGCGGCTGGGTATATTGGCCTTCATGAGGCCGGTGATCACATCGGCGGAGGGCCGCTGGGTGGCGATGACCAGATGCATACCGGCGGCGCGGCCCATCTGAGCTACCCGGCAGATGGAGTCCTCCACCTCCTTGGCGGCCACCAGCATCAGGTCGGCCAGCTCGTCGATGACCACCACCACCGTGGGCAGTTTTTTCATCTTCTCGCCGTTTTCGTCCGGCTGGGCCTGGTCTGCCAGGGCATTGTAGGCGCTGAGCTCCTTCACGCCGTTCTCGGAGAAGAGCTTGTAGCGCTTCATCATCTCAAACACCGCCCACTGCAGGGCGCCTGCGGCCTTTTTGGGGTCCGTGACCACAGGGATCAGCAGGTGGGGGATGCCGTTATAGGGGGCCAGCTCCACCATTTTCGGGTCCACCATGATGAACCGCACTTCCTCCGGAGTAGACTTATACAGCATGCTCACAATGAGAGAGTTGGTGCATACGGATTTGCCGGAGCCGGTGGTGCCGGCAATGAGCACATGGGGAAGCTTGGCGATGTCGCCGATGATGCGGTTGCCGCCGATGTCCTTGCCCACGGCGAAAGCCACGGCGGACTTGTGGCCGGTGAACTCCCGGGACTCGATGACCTCCCGGATGCGCACCGGGGTCACGGCCCGGTTGGGCACCTCAATGCCCACGGCGGAGATTTTTCCCGGCACCGGGGCCACTCGAACGCTGCCCACACCCAGGGCCAGGGCAATGTCATCGGAGAGATTGGTGATCTTAGACAGCTTCACCCCTTGGGGCTGGGCAAATTCATATCGGGTGACGCTGGGACCCCGTACCACCTCACCGGGCCGGGCGTCCACGCCGAAGCTGCGCAGGGTGTCCGCCAGACGCTTGGAGTTGCTGCGCATCTCCGCCCCGGCCTCGGTAAAGCTGCCGGCCGTCCCCTGGTCCAGCAGGGTGATGGGCGGATATTGATACTGCTCCTCGGGCTGGGAAAGCTCCTGCTCGATCTGGCGGCTCACCTCTTGGGCGGTCTTTTCTAGGTCTACGGGTTCGGCCATTGGCTCAGCCATAACGGGCTCAGCCGGTTCCGGGTCATGCCGTTGAGCCGGAGCCGAAGCTGCTTCAGGCTCGGCGGGCTCGGCCGTTTCGACAGGCGCATCCTTGACCGGCTGGAGCACCTCGTCCGGGGTAGGCGTCCGGCGGCGGCTGAAGAAGGGCTTCTTCTCACTATGCAGGGGGGAGCTCTCCGGAATGGGCTCATGCTCACCATCCAGGGGGATGTCGATCTGCGGACTGCGCCGCCGGGGGGAGGGCTTTTCGGCGGACTCGGCGGAGGCGCCCTCCGCCGGGCTCTCCGGCTGGCCTTCAGCCTCCTGAGCCCGCTGGGCGGCTCGCTGGCGGGCCTTTTCCGCCACCTGGGCCGGGGTGGTGCGCAGCATAACGAAAATGCACACCAGCAGGCCGATGGCGGCCAAGATGGCGAACACGACCTCGCTTATGTACGTCTTGCCCAGCTCTGCCAGGCCGCCGCACAGCACGCCGCCGCCGGTAAGGGCCTGCCCCTCCGCCCACAGGGCAGACAGGGACGCACCCACCGCGGGCTTTGCCAGCAGCAGATGCAGCAGGCTGCCCCCCAGCAGGGGCGTGAGCAGGGCGCACAGTACCCGCCCGGCGGCCCTGCGCTCCCGGTGCAGCAGCAGGAACAGACCCGCTGCCAGCAGCATCACGGCCCACAGCCAGTAGCCGTAGCCGCACAGCCCCGTCAGGGCTGTGCGCAGAAGCTTCAGGAACACGGCCTCCGCATTAAAGTAACTCACGGCCACGCACAGGGCCAGCAACAGGCACACGATGCCTCCGGCTATGCGCGCCCCCGGTCCCTGCTCCCGGGGAGCGGGGGCGGGAGTGCGCTGTGCTGTGGATTTTTTCCCGGATGCCCGGTTTGTTTTTTTCTTGGTGGACTGAGCCATGTTTTCTCCCGTTCTGCCGCCGCAGGGGCGGCACACATATTGCAATTACTTCTTAATAATGGTCAGGATCAGGGTCAGCAGGCCCACGGCCCAGCAGTAGTAAGCGAAGAAGCCGAACTTTCCCTTATCGGCGATCATTTTCAGCAGCCGGATGCATAGATATCCCACCACGGCGGCAGTGATGACGCCTACCAGGTACACCGGCACCTGGCTCCAATCGATGCCCGCATCCATGGCGTCCTTCAGGCTTAGAATGTTGGCGCCCAGCACGGCCGGGATGCTCAGCAGGAAGGAAAACCGCACGGCAAACCGCCGCTCATAGCCCACAAAGCAGCCGGTGGTGATGGTCATACCGGAGCGGGAAATGCCGGGCATGGTGGCAATGGCCTGGCCCACACCCACAATGAGGGCCGAGAGGACCCCGGCGCTGGCTTCGGTCTTGCGGCCCTTTTTCACCCGGTCGCTGGCAAACAGCAGCAGGCCTGTGACGATGAGGGCTGCGCCGATAAAGACCATGTTGCTGCTGAGGGCCTGCACCTTATCTTTAATAGGCAGCACCGCAAACAGCGGGAGCGTACCCACGATGATGAGCAAAATCAGCCGCCGGGCCGGGGGCACCGGGGTGGGGGTAGAGTGATGGGCAATGTCCCGCACGCCGCAAATCAGCTCCCGCACCATATCCTTGATCTCCCCCCAGTAGGCCACGAATACGGCCACCAGGGTGCCCAAGTGCAGCAGCACATCAAAGAATTCCGGCACCACACCGGCGTCCTGCATGCCCAGCAGATTCTGTGCAATGGCCAGATGGCCGCTGCTGGAGATGGGCAGAAACTCGGCAATGCCCTGGATCAGCCCCAGCAGAAAAGAAGAAAAGAATGACATAAGTATAGATCTCCTATCTAAAATGATTGTAAATAGTATAAAACCGTCGAAATATTACAACTCGTATATATTTTACCTGACCGGTTCTTTATTATAGCATACTTCACTGCGAATTACCACACTTTCTGCCCCGGCGAAAGGAGAAACCGTCCGCCCGTCACTGTCACCGCATATTCACAAAAAAGCCTTGATTTGGATAGGGGACAGTGCTATAATTTTTTATATTTGATAGTATATCTCACTTTGCCCTTTTTGGGCTTACCATGAGAAACGAGGGGATTTTATGCACAAAATACCGTTTAGCCCGCCGGATATTACGGAGGCTGAAATTCAGGAGGTTTGCGAGGCTCTGCGTTCCGGCTGGATCACCACCGGACCCAAGACCAAGGAGTTTGAGCGGCAGATCGCCGCCTACTGCGGCACGGATAAGGCCGTGTGCCTCAACTCCGCCACTGCCTGTCTGGAGATGACTCTGCGCATCCTGGGCATCGGCCCCGGGGACGAGGTCATCACCTCCGCCTATACCTACACCGCCTCCGCCAGCCCCGTGTGCCATGTGGGTGCCAAGCTGGTGCTGGTGGACACTTTGCCGGGGTCCTATGAGATGGATCCGCAGCAGCTTTCCGCTGCTTTTACAGAGCGCACCAAGGCGGTGATTCCCGTGGACGTGGGCGGCATCCTGGCGGATTACGACACGATCTTTGCCATTGCGGAGGATAAGAAGGCCCTGTTCACCCCCGAGGGTGACCTGCAGCGGCAGATCGGCCGGGTGGCCGTGGTGGCTGACGGAGCCCACAGCTTCGGCGCCCAGCGCCATGGAAAGCGCTCCGGCAGCTTTGCGGACTTCACCACATTCTCGTTCCATGCGGTGAAGAATCTCACCACCGCCGAGGGCGGCGCCGCCATCTGGAATCCCGCCCTGGGCCTGGATGACGAGGCCATTTATAAGCAGTATATGCTCCTGAGCCTCCATGGCCAGAATAAGGACGCTCTGGCCAAGACCAAGCCCGGCGCCTGGGAATATGACATTGTGGCCCCCCTTTATAAATGCAATATGACGGATATTATGGCGGGCATCGGCCTGGCCCAGCTGAAACGCTATCCGGGGCTGCTGGAAAAGCGGTATAAGCTGGTGCGGCTTTATAATCAGCTGCTCTCCGATTGCGGCGTGGAGCACGCCCCCCACTTTAGGGAGGACGAGGTTTCCAGCTGCCATCTGTACCTGGCCCGGCTCACAGGCAAGACCATGGCCCAGCGCAACGAGATCATCGAGAAAATGGCTCAGCGGGGCGTTGCCACCAACGTACACTATAAGCCCCTGCCCCTGCTGACGGCTTATAAGAATCTGGGCTTCGATATAAAGGACTATCCCAATGCCCTGGCCCAGTTTGAAAACGAGATCACCCTGCCCCTGTACTCCACCCTTACGGAGGAGGACGTGCGGTTTATCTGCCAGACTCTGAAGGACTGCCTGCAGGGCTGATAAAAAAGGAAAAGGATACCGATTTATGGACAATCAAAACGGCGCCCGGCAGCCCTTCACGCCCATCACGCCGCCCTCGTGGGGGGCCATGGCCTGCAAGCGGGCCTTTGACATCGTGTGCTCCCTGCTGGGGCTGGTGGTGCTGAGCCCGCTGCTGCTGGTGGTTTCCCTGCTGGTGGCAGTTACCTCCCCCGGCGGCGTGTTCTTCCGGCAGGAGCGCATCGGCAAGGGCGGCAAGCCCTTCCGCATCTTCAAGTTCCGCTCCATGCGCAAGGATAATGCGGGCCTGAAGATCACCACCGGCAACGACAGCCGCATCACCCCCGTGGGCCGCTTCCTGCGCAAGAGTAAAATAGACGAGCTGCCCCAGCTGATAAACGTCCTGGTGGGGGACATGAGCTTCGTAGGCCCCCGGCCGGAGGTGGCGGACTATGTTTCTTTGTACACCCCCTATCAGCGCCAGGTGCTGCTGGTGCGGCCCGGCATCACGGGCCTGGCGTCCATCCGCTTCCGCAATGAAAACGACCTGCTCACCGCCAGCACCGATCCCAACCGCACCTATATCGAGCAGATCATGCCCCGGAAGATCGACCTGGACCTGGAGTATATTCCCCACGCCTCGGTGCTTTATGACATCAAGCTGATTTTCCAGACCTTTGCGGTGGTAATAAAGGAGTAAAGAGTAGCTTTATGAGAATTTGGCTCATCAACCATTATGCGGTGCCGCCCCAGTATTACCCGCTGGCCCGGCAGAACTATTTTGCCAAGAACCTTATGGGCCTGGGCCACGAGGTGACCATCTTCGCCGCCAGCACCGTGCACAACTCCGATCAGAACCTCATCGAGGACGATACCCCTTATCGGGAGGACGTGGTGGACGGGGTCCACTATGTGCTCGTCCGCTGCAAGGGCTACCGCGGCAACGGCCTCTCCCGCATCCTCAATATGCTGGAGTTTGCCCGAAAGCTGCCGTCCGTGTGCAATCAGTACCCCCGGCCCGATGCCATCGTGGCCACCTCTATGCCTCCCATGTCCTGTGCGGCGGGCATCAAGCTGACCCGGAAATACGGCTGCCGGGGCATTGCCGAGATCGCGGACCTTTGGCCGGAGAGTGTTATTGCCTATGACATTGCCGGCCCCCATAATCCGGCGGTGCTGTGGCTGCGCCGGCTGGAGAAGTGGATTTACACCCGCTCTGACGCCGTGGTGTTCACCATGGAGGGCGCTTACGACTATATTAAGGAGCAGCATTGGGAGCGGGCCGTGCCCCGGAGCAAGGTCCACTATATCAATAACGGCGTGGACCTGGAGCTGTTTGAGTATAATAAGGCGAATTTCCCGGTGGAGGATCCGGACCTGGACGATCCGGATACCTTCAAGGTGGTCTACACCGGGTCCATCCGCCAGGTGAATGGTCTGGGCCTGCTGCTGGATGCGGCCAAGGAGGTCCGGGACCCCCGGGTGCGCTTCCTTATTTGGGGCGATGGCGACGAGCGGCCCGCTCTGGAGCGGCGCGTAAAGGACGAGAACATCGGCAACGTGGTGTTCAAGGGCCGGGTGGAGAAAAAGCTCGTGCCCTCCATCGTCAGCCGTGCGGATGTGAACCTGGCCCACAACACGCCTTCCCCTCTGTTCCGCTTTGGCATCAGCTTTAACAAGCTGTTTGACTATTTGGCCGCCGGGAAGCCGGTGCTGTCGGATTTCCCCTGCCCATATAATCCCGCCGTGACCTATGGGGCCGGGCTGGATGTGCAGCATCCGGATGCCGCCTCGGTTGCCCGCCGGGTGGAGGAGATGGCCGCTATGGGCCCGGAGGAGCGGGACAAGCTCTCCCGCAATGCCCTGCGTGCGGCCCATGATTATGACTTTAAGAAACTGACCGAGAAGCTGCTGGATGTCATTGAGCATCCCGTGACAGACGGGAAGGAGGATTAATATGCAATTTATAGATTTGAAAGCCCAGTATGCAGCCCTGAGGGGCGAGATCAATGCCAATATCCAGGCGGTGCTGGATTCCGCCCAGTTCATCGGCGGTCCCCAGGTAAAGCAGCTGGAGCAGGAGCTGGCGGACTTTGTGGGCCGCAAGCACTGCATTACCTGTACCAACGGCACCGACGCCCTGCAGATCGCCTACATGGTGGCGGGCGTAGGGGAGGGGGACGCCGTATTCTGCCCGGACATGACCTTCATTTCCTCCACGGAGCCGGCTAAGATGTTCGGCGCCACCTCCGTGTTCTGCGACATTACCAAGGACACCTATACCCTCTGCCCGGAGAGCCTGGAAAAGCAGATAAAGGCTGTGCTGGCCCAGGGCAAGCTCAAGCCCAAGGCCGTGGTGGCCGTGGACATTTTGGGCAACCCCTGCGACTATGACACCATTGCGCCCATTTGCGAGAAGTACGGCCTCACCCTCATTGAGGACGCCGCCCAGGCTTTCGGCGCATCCAATAAGGGCCGCAAGTGCTGCTCCTTCGGCTATATTGCCACCACCTCCTTCTTCCCGGCCAAGCCCCTGGGCTGCTATGGCGATGGCGGCGCCATCTTCACCGATGACGATGCCGCGGCGGATGTTATCCGCTCCCTGTGTGTCCACGGCAAGGGCCCCGGCGGCAAGTATGACAACATTCGTGTGGGCATGAACTCCCGGCTGGATACCATCCAGGCGGCTGTTTTGCTGCCCAAGCTGAAGGCCCTGAAGGACTATGAGATCGACCGCCGCCAGGAGGTGGCCGGCCGGTATAATGCCGCCTTCGGCAAGGATTTTACCGTGCCGTTCGTGGCGGAGGGGTGCGTCTCTGCCTGGGCCCAGTATGCCATTTTGGCTAAGGATACCCAGACCCGGGACAGGGTCATCGCCCATCTGAAGGAAAAGAACATCCCCAATATGATTTATTATCCCACCCCCCAGCACGCCCTGCCGGTGTTCAAGGCCGAGCCCCACTACGGCGAGACCTATGCAAACGCCAATGACTACTGCGCCAGGACCCTGTCCCTGCCCATGCACCCGTATATGGACGCCGCCCAGCAGCAGACGATCATTGATGCGGTACGGGAGGCACTGTGATGGAGGAGAAGTATTTTGTGCATCCCTCCAGCTTTGTGGATGAGGATGTGGAGATCGGTGAGGGCACCAAGATCTGGCACTTCTGCCACATTCAGAAGGGGGCCCGCATCGGCAAGCGCTGCTCCCTGGGGCAAAACGTGAATGTCAGCAACCATGTAAAGGTGGGTGACGGCTGCAAGCTGCAGAATAATGTCTCCCTGTACGAGGGGGTGGAGCTGGAGGACTATGTGTTCTGCGGCCCCTCCTGTGTGTTCACCAACGACCTGACCCCCCGGGCCAAGTATCCCAAGGGCAGCGCCGGGTATCATAAGACTCTCATTAGGGAGGGCGCATCCATCGGTGCCAATGCTACCATTGTCTGCGGCCATACCGTGGGCCGCTGGGCCCTCATCGGGGCTGGCGCCGTGGTGGCCTGCAATGTGCCCGATCATGCGCTGATGCTGGGCGTCCCGGCGAAAATTCACGGCTGGGCCTGCGAGTGCGGCGCACTGCTGCACTTTGACGGGGAAACGGCCACCTGTACCGCCTGCGGCAGGAACTATCGGATGAAAGCGGAAAACGAAGTGGAGGAGTGTAAGTAATATGAAATTCGACACCATTTACGACGGCCTGATCAAGGGCACGGAGAAGCTGGCCCTGGTGGGCCTGGGCTATGTGGGCATGCCCATTGCTGTGGAGTTTGCTAAGCATATCTCCGTCATCGGCTTTGACATCAATGAAAAACGTGTAAACGAATACGCCAGCGGCATCGACGCCACCAACGAGGTGGGTGAGGCCATCAAGAACACCACCGTGGAATTCACCTCCGACCCCAAGCGGCTGAAGGAGGCCAAGTTCATCGTAGTGGCTGTTCCCACCCCCGTGAATCCCGATACCACCCCGGACCTGCGCCCGGTGGAGGGTGCCTCCCGCACTGTGGGCCAGAATCTGACTCCCGGTGCCATCGTGGTCTTTGAGTCCACGGTGTATCCCGGCGTTACCGAGGACATCTGCGTGCCCATTATCGAGAAGGAGTCCGGCCTCAAGTGCGGCGTGGATTGGAAGATCGGCTATAGCCCCGAGCGCATCAACCCCGGTGACCGGGTCCATACCCTCACCAACATCCGCAAGATCGTCTCCGGCATGGATGAGGAGTCCGCCCGGGAAATTAAAAAGGTATACGACATCGTCATCAAGGTCGGCACCTTCCCCGTGTCCACCATCAAGACTGCCGAGGCCGTGAAGGTGGTGGAGAACAGCCAGCGGGATATCAATATCGCCTTCATGAACGAGGTGGCCATGATCTGTGACCGCATGGGCATCGACACCGATGAGGTCCTGGCGGGCATGAACACCAAGTGGAACGCCCTGGGCTTTAAGCCGGGCCTGGTGGGCGGCCACTGCATCGGCGTGGACCCCTACTATCTCACCAATGCCGCCGAGGCTCTGGGCTATCATAGCCAGATCATCCTCAACGGCCGTAAGGTCAACGACAGCATGGGCGGTTTTGTGGCCGATGCGGCCATCAAGCAGATGATCGAGGCGGGCATGGCTCCCAAGAAGGCCACCGTGGTTATCCTGGGCATTACCTTCAAGGAGAACTGCCCCGACACCCGCAACAGCAAGGTGGTGGACATCATCAACCGCCTGAAGGAGTATGACATCCACCCCGTGGTCACAGACCCCTGGGCCGATGCCGCCGTGGCAGAGCATGAGTACGGCGTTACCCTGACGGATTTTGATAAGATCCCCAAGGCTGACTGCGTCATCGTGGCCGTGGGCCACAATGAGTTCCGCTCCCTGTCCATGATGCAGCTGAAGGGCCTGTTTAAGAGCGACCTGCCTGACAGCGAAAAGGTCCTCATCGATGTAAAGAGCCTCTATCGTATGGACGAGCTGAAGGCCTCCGGAATGCGCTTTTGGAGATTGTAAGAGACGAGACCCGCCCATTGGGCACAAATCTATAAAAAGGCGAGGAAATAATTATGAAATACGCGCTTATCGGTTGCGGACGCATCGCCGTGAACCACATGAAGGCCGCCATCAACAACAAGCTGGAGATTGTCGCCGTGTGTGACGTACTGCCGGAGAAGATGGAGGCACTGCTTGAAAAATATGACCTGCAAAACGACCCCTCCATCAAGCGCTACACCGACTATAAGCAGATGCTGGCGGAAAATGACATCACTCTGGCGTCCATTGCCACCGAAAGCGGCATTCACGCCCAGATCGCGCTCTATTGCATCGATCACGGCGTAAACGTCATCATCGAAAAGCCCATGGCCATGAGCATGGATGATGCCGAGGAGATCGTCCGCCGCAGCGAGGAAAAGCATGTGAAGGTCTCCGCCTGTCACCAAAACCGCTTCAACGTGGCCGTTCAGCAGATGCGCAAGGCTTTGGAGACCGGGCGCTTTGGGAAAATTTCCCACGGCTCCATCCACGTTCGCTGGAACCGGGACCACAGCTATTATGACCAGGCCCCCTGGCGGGGCACCTGGGCTCAGGATGGCGGCTGCCTCATGAACCAGTGCATCCACGGCATCGACCTGCTGCGCTGGATGATGGGCGACGAGGTGGAGGAGGTCTACGGCGTCACCAAGCAGCAGTTCCATGATTATCTGGAGTGCGAGGATATCGGTATGGCCGTGGTGAAGTTCAAAAACGGCGCCGTGGGTACTATCGAGGGCACCACCAACGTCTACCCCAAGAATCTGGAGGAGACGCTTTACCTGTTCGGTGAGACCGGCACCGTGAAGCTTGGCGGCACCTCCACCAATAATATTGATGTGTGGAACTTCTCCCATGAGACCGCCGACGACGAGAAAAACAAGGGCCTGCAGGAGGCTACCTCCAATGTCTACGGCAACGGCCATACCAGCCTCTTTGCCGACATGATGGACGCCATCGAGCACGACCGCAAGCCCTATGTGGACGCCGTGGCCGGCCGCAACGCCCTGGAGATGATTTTGGCCATTTATCAATCCGCCGCCACCGGCCGGCCCGTGAAGCTGCCCCTTGCGCATGTGGCCAGTACGGACTTCACCGGCCGCTTCGGCAAGTAAGAGGGGTCCCCCCAGCGCAGAAGCGGCTCGCCCGGACGAGAACATAGAGCAAAGGAGATAGAATATGGATAAGCGGAGGGAGAGCTCCCAAACCAGACGCATCCGCCGCACAAAGGTGGATTGGTTTGGTATCATCATGATGTTTGTGCTTTTGGTGTGCAGCCTGGCCATTTTTGCCCGGCTCATGGCCACCAAGATGCTCACAACCACCAACCTGGTGCTGATTATGGCGGCGCTGCTGGTGGTGAACGGGCTGCATATTTTCGTGCAGCTGCCCCTGCGGCGCAATAAGCTGGGCAAGCTGATCTGCGGTGTGCTGGCCGTGCTGCTGTCGGCGGGCATGATCTATGGCACCGTGGCCGCCGGTGCGGTGCAGTCCGCACTGAGCAAGATCTCCGGCATCATGGTAGAAAAGCAGGTGACAGCGGTGATCGTCATGAAGGAGGACGAGGCTGCGGATTTGGGCGATACCAAGGGTTACCGCTTCGGTATTTTGGCTGATCGCGACACGGAGAACACCCAGCAGATCCTTGCCGCCATGGAAAAGAGCATGGGCACGGTAGAGACCGCTGCCTATGATACCCCCGCTGAAATGGCGGATGCTCTGTATGATGATGAAGTCCAGGCGCTGATTCTCAACGAGGGATATATCCCACTTCTGACGGAGCAGGAGAATTATCGGGACTTCTCTGACCGCACCAAAATCATCTATGAGTACATCACTAAGCATGAGATTACTGCCATCAAGCCCACCGGCTCCATTACCAAGCAGCCCTTTGTGGTCTATTGCAGCGGCAGTGACGAGCGGGATTCCGACATCACAGCCAAGACCCGCAGCGATGTGAATATCCTGGCAGTGGTGAACCCCAAGACCCGGCAGATCTTGCTCATCAATACCCCCCGGGATTATTATCTGCCCCTGGCCTTCAACGGCGAGATGGATAAGCTGACCCATGCGGGGCTTTATGGCGTGCAGGAGAGCATGGCTGTGCTGGATAACCTCTACGGCACCAAGACCTCCTACTATGGCCGGGTCAATTTTTGGGGCCTTATCGACGTTGTGGATGCTCTGGGCGGCATCGACGTGTACTCCGACTATTCCTTTACCACATCGGCGGGGGATGTAGCGGGCTACGGCTATAGGACCTATAGCTATACCGAGGGCTGGAACCATCTTGACGGGCTGGAGGCCCTGATGTTCGCCCGGGAGCGCCATTCCTTCTCCGATGGTGATAATCAGCGGGGCCGGAACCAGATGAAGGTCGTCCAGGCCATCATCGAAAAGGCCGCCTCCCCCAGCGTACTGGCCAATTATCAGGATCTGCTCAAGGCCCTGTCGGAAAACTTTGCCACCAATATTTCCTACGATCAGATCACCTCTCTGGTACAGATGATGCAGAAGGAGGGCTTTTCCTGGAACATTCAGGCCATGTCCGCCCGGGAGGGGAGCGGGGATACTTATCAGTATTGCTACTCAGCCCCCGGTGATCCGCTGTATGTCATGCCGCCGGATTATGAGTATGTCAATACCATCAAGAGCGTGGTCGATCAGGTGATGAACGGTGAGGAGATTGTTATTCCCTCGGAGCCGACGGAATAAATAAGCAGGGAGCATCGCCCTCCGGTGGGCGATGCTCCTGTAAGACGGAGAGAGAGAAGCAATGACGGAAATCGGATTTACGCATCAACAAAAGCTCACAGGGCACCTGTTTGCCCTGTTCACGACCCTGGTGTGGGGCAGCTGCTTCGTGCTGACCAAGGTGATGCTTCAGGCCTTTACCCCCATCCAGATCATTCCCCTGCGCATGGGCCTGGCCTATTTGGCCCTGTGGGCTCTGCGCCCTAAAACCATGAAGCTGCCCTGGAGGGATGAGCTGATGTTCATCCTCATCGGCATCACCGGCGGCAGCGTCTATTTCTACCTGCAAAATACAGCCGCGGCCCATACCTCTGCTGCCAACGTCAGCATTTTGGTTTCCATGTCCCCCATCCTCACGGTGCTTTTGGCGCAGCTGTTCTCCCGCAAGGGTGAGAAGCTGGGCAAATGGGTGTATATCGGTGCGGTGGTGGCTATTGTGGGTGTGGTGCTGGTGGTGCTCAACGGAACACTGTCCTTCCACCTGAGCCCCTTGGGTGACCTGCTGGCCCTGGCCGCAGCCCTGGCCTGGGCGGTGTACTCTATCCTCATTAAGAAGTATACCGAGCGGTATGACAACTTCCTTGTCACTCGCCGGGTGTTTTTGTGGGCTTTTATCACCGCCGTTCCTCTGATGCTCATCACCGACGGCATGCCCAGCCTGACGCCCCTGTTCACCAAGCCCGGCATTCTCCTGAGCTGGCTGTTTTTGGGCGTGTTCGGCAATGCTGTGTGCTTTGCCCTTTGGAACATCGCCTTCAAGCGCCTGGGGGTGGTCATCACCAACAATTACCTCTATGCCACGCCCTTTGTCACGGTGGTGGCGGGCTGGCTGCTGCTGGATGAAAAGATCTCCTTCATGAGCATCATCGGTGCGGTGCTCATCACCCTGGGCGTGATTTTTGCCAATAAGCAGACGGAAAAGACGGCCTGAAAACGGCCCTTATAGGGCCACGGGAGGAAAGGAAAGCAGTTCATGAACATTTTATTTTTGTCCTATGGCCGCTTCGAGTATGACGGCCGGCAGCGGGAGCTGATCAAGGTCTGCAAGCAATTGGGCAAGACCTATTACCTGACGTGCGCAGGGGAGGACTATGTCCCGGCGGAGCCGGAGCATATCTGCTTCCGCCCCGCCGGCCGGGGGGCGTATTTGGCGTTCATCCGCCGGGCCGCTCACCTGTTTGAGGAGCTGGGGAATATCGACGTGGTGTTTGCCGATAACCGCAAGGCCACCGTCCCGGCTCTGCGCATCAAGAAGAAGCACCCCGGCGTCCGGATCATACAGGATGCCCGGGAGCTGTATCTGCGCTCGGAGATGACCAGCTTCACCAGCCGTGTGGGCTGCATATTTGAGGAAAAGCTGTATAAAAAGGCGGATGTCATCATCGCCGCCAACGACTATCGCGCCCGGCGCATGCAGCAGGAGTATGCCCTGCAGGAAAAGCCCCTGGTCTATGAGAATCTGCGCCGCTTGACTTATAGTCCCGACGCGGACCCGGCGCAGCTGGCGCAGCGCTTTGGGGACCTGCTGACAGGGGACGGCTGGCGGATCATTTCCACCTCTGGCTGCTCGCTCCAGCGCACCAATGATAAGCTGGTGGAGGCCATGGCCAAGGTCAAGCGGCCCTGCACGCTGTTTCTTGTGGGCGGCAGCACCGCACAGGAGAAGGCAGCAATAGAGGCGCTCATCCGCGCAAACGATCTGCACTGCGTCCACATCCTGGGCCAGCTGGGCCAGAACGAGCTGAAGTATTTGATCGACCACTGCCATATTGGCATCGTGAATTACGGCCAGTATGACAGCAACAATATGTACTGCGCCTCGGGCAAGCTCTATGAGTTCCTGTATGAGGGCAAGCCCGTTGTTACCACCACCAATCCGCCGCTGCTGGATCTGTGCCGGGCCTGGGGTGTGGGGGAGGCCTCCGACACCTATGCTGACGCCATCGACAAGGTGACCGGCTCGTATGACGACTATTGCCGGCGTGTGCAGCAGGCGGTGCAGAGCATGTGCATTGAGGATAACAACCAAAAGCTGGTAGAGCAGCTGAAGCAGGCCCTGGGCCTGTCATGAGAGAGGAGAGGCGCATGGAAACGGAGATCCGGACGGAAGAGCTGAAGCAGCTGGAGCTGGGTGTGCTTTGCTATATCCGGGATAAATGCAGAGAAAACGGGCTGAAATATTACCTGATGTACGGTACCCTCATCGGTGCTGTGCGCCACAAGGGCTTCATCCCCTGGGACGATGATGTGGATATCGCCATGTTCCGGGCGGATTTCATGAAGCTCCTTTCCGCCATCGGGGCCGATACAGGGAGCCATTATGCGGTTTTGTCCATGTATAACGTGCCCGATTATCCCTTTTCCCTGGCCAAGGTGGTGGACACGCGCACCCGTCTGGTGCAGCACGGCGTTATCGGTACCCACGAAAAGCTGGGCGCCTATGTGGACATCTTTCTCATTGATGCCGTCCCGGACGATGACCGGGCCTATGACCAACTGGTGCGCCGGGTCCGCACATGCAGCCGCAGGTGCTACCTGTCCCAAAGAAAGCTGGTCCTGCGAAAGGGGCAGCTGGTAAAGGATCTCTGCCTGGCGCTGGTCTCCCTGCCCTATAAGCTGTTTTGCCCGGTCCCCAAGGCCATCCGCAAGCTGGACCGGGTCAGCGCGTCCTATGAAAGCAACCCCACAAAGCGCGCGGGCATTTTCATGGATACCTTCAACCAAAAGGAGTCCACCCTGACCCGGGAGCAGTGGGCGGATACCGTGGAAATGGAGTTTGAAGGCGAGGAGTTCACGGCGCCGGCCTGCTATGACGAGCTGCTGCGCCGGACCTATGGAGACTATATGCAGCTCCCGCCCAAGGAGCAGCAGGTGACGCATCACGACTTTGACATCACCTGGCGGGCGCGGGAAGCGGAACGGGCCGGCCGGTGAGCCGGAAAAAGGAATTTAAGCAATGGTTGTCTTTCTAAGCGTCATCCAGTTTCTGTGCATCGTTGTGATCATGGTGCTGGAGTTCAATAAAAAATCCCCGGCTGTGTTTTTGTGGGCCACGGTCTTTCTGATGTTCGGCGTCATGCACATGGTATCCTGCATCGCCGGGACCAATGCCTACTCGGGCGCAGTTTTGAATGAGGCGTCCCTGTTTGTCATCGGCTTTTGCGCTGTCTATGCCCTTACGCGCATCCTGCTGCTGAAGGGCCGCGTCACCACCCCCCACCCGTATCTGGAGGATGGCTACCTCACGCAGCTTTCCAGACAGGTGAGCCGGGCGGAGAGCACCTTCTTTTTCGTGGTGCTGTGCGTGGCAGTGGTGGCAGATATTGCAGACAAGGTCATCGCCATGGGCGGCCTGGGCAACACGTCCTGGGGCGCGTCCCGGGAGATGCAGCAGTCCTACCTGAATATTTCGCAGATCACGTCGGTGATTTTCCTGCTGCTGTCGGGCCTGCTGCTTTATGCGCTGATGCGCCGGCATTATACCTATGCTGGTATGGTGGCGCTGGTGATTTTGATAAAGGTAGTCATTTCCCGCAACCGGGTGGAGGTCATCCCCCTGTTTGCCTGTTTGCTGGGCTATTATCTTATCAAGCGTCGGCGCATCACCATCAAGATGGGGATCTTCTGCTTGATCTGCGCGTGCTTGGTGATCTATGTGGTCTACGCCCTGCGGGCCTACCGCTGGTACGGGACCATAGATAATTTCCTCCATACGGTCACCTTTCAGAATTTCAACGAGCAGATCCTGGAGTTTTTCCGGGAGGATAACGGCGAGCTGGGTCTGCGCAAGTGGTTTTACTACTATATCGATGGGGATAATCAGTTCAAGGACTTCGGTCAGGGGCACAGCTACCTGCGTGTGCTGATGACCTTTATCCCCACCCGGTTCTCTCTGGGTTTAAAACCGGCTGATTTTGCGCAGGCTATGGGCAGTGCCATCGGTATGATCCCCGGGGGCAGTATGCACCCCACCCTGTTTGGCGATGCCTATGCCAACTTCGGCATTTGGGGCATTTTTGCCGGCGCCTTCTGGGCGGGCTATGTGACCCTGGCCGACAAGATTATGGAGTTTTTGAGAAACGATATCTGCGTTTTCTTCGCCTATACCATCTGCGCCTACGCCTATGTGGTGGAGGGCCGCGGAGCCATCTATAACGGCAATGTAATGATGGCCTATGGCCTGGTGGTGCTGATGGTGCTGTATGTGGCGAAAAGAAGAGTAGGGTACTATGTCCGAAAATAAATACACAAGGCTTGCAAAGGATACGGCGATTTTTGCTGCCGGCAATTTGCTGACGAAGCTGATATACTTTTTCATGGTGCCGCTGTATACCTCGGCAATGACCACGGCGCAGTATGGCCGGGCGGAGATGCTCAACACCCAGGTGGACATCGTCTACCCCATCGCCACCATGTATGTGGTGGACGCCATGTACCGTTTCACTATTGATAACGATGCAGACCTGCAGCAGACCTATGGCATCACCATGCGCATCACCGTTTGGTCCATCGTCCTTGTGACCCTTGGCTCGGTGGGTGTCAGTTTAATCCGCCGGGATATAGATGCGCTGCTGTTCGGGGCGCTGTATATCTCCTTCAGTATTTATAAGGTGGTGCTGCAGTTTGCCCGGGGCCTGGGCCGGAATGTACCCTTTGCCATTGCCGGTGTGCTCAACGCCCTGGTTCTCACGGGGATGAACGTGCTGCTGCTGGTGGTATTTCGCTGCGGCGTAGAGGGGTATATCCTCGCCATCATCGTGGCCAATGTAGCCGCATCGGTCTATATTTTCCTGGCCACGGGGCAAAAACGCTACTGCACCCGGCACTTTAAGCCCGACCGCGCCCTGCGCCGGTCCATGCTGCGCTACTCCATCCCCTGCGTACCCAATATGCTGTGCTGGTGGGTGGTAAACGTTTCAGACCGCTACATGCTGCAGTATATGATCGGTGACGCCGTCTGCGGCGTTTATACGGCGGCCAGCAAGCTGCCGGCGGTCCTGTCCACCTTCTCCACTATATTCCAGCAGGCCTGGCAGTATTCTGCGGTCAAGGAGAGCGGCAGCGAGGATCGGGACACGTTCTATTCCGAAATATTCACATGCCTCTCCGCCTTTGTGCTGTGCCTGGCGTCGGTGGTGACGCTGGCAACGGACGTGCTGTGCCGCATCGTCCTGCAAAAGGAGTTTTATGAGGGCCGTTTTCTGCTGCCCATTCTGTTGGCGGCGGCAGTCTATAGCTGCTATGCGGCCTATTTCGGCACATTCTATTCGGTGGTCAAAAACAATGTCATGTCCATGATATCCACCATTGCGGCGGCTGTGTGCAACGTAGTGCTGAACCTGCTGCTGATCCCCCGGATGGAGGGCCTGGGCGCGGCCTATGCCACCCTGGCCAGCTATATCGTCATGGCCGTGATCCGGGTGATCGATACAAAGAAATATGTGCGCCACAAGGTCTGCCTGTGGAACATTCTGCTGCAGAATGTGCTGCTGCTGGCGGAGGCGGCGGTCATGACCGGCACCGCTGGCTATCGCTACCCTCTGGCCGCAGTGCTGACGGCGGCCATCCTGCTGCTGAACGGCAAAACCATTATGGTCATTTGCAAGAGATTGCTTTCGAAAATCAGAGAATACAGAGGTGGAACGAAATGAGCAAGAAGATACTCCTGGTATTTGGTACCAGACCCGAAGCCATCAAAATGTGCCCCCTGGTCAACGAGCTGAAAAGCCGGCCGGAGTTTACTACCGTGGTCTGCACCACCGGGCAGCATAAATCTATGCTGGAGCAGGTGATGCGCGCCTTCCGTGTGCAGGCGGATTATGACCTGTCTATTATGAAGCAGGGTCAGACGCTCTTTGACGTCACTCAGGCGATTTTGGAGAAGCTCCCCCCGGTGCTGGAGCGGGAAAAGCCGGATGTGGTCCTGGTCCACGGGGACACCTCCACCACCTTTTCCACGGCCCTGGCCTGCTTCTACCTGCGCATCCCCGTGGGGCATGTGGAGGCCGGCCTGCGGACCTACGACCTGTATTCCCCCTATCCGGAGGAGTTTAACCGCCAGGCGGTGGGCATCGTCGCCCGCTACCACTTTGCACCTACGGAGAACGCCCGGCAGAACCTGCTGCGGGAGGGGAAGGATCCCAGCCACATTTTTGTCACCGGCAACACCGCCATTGATGCTCTGCGCACCACGGTGACCGAGCACTATACCCAGGAAAATCTGGAGTGGGCGGCTGGCAGCCGTCTGATCCTGCTCACGGCTCACCGCCGGGAGAATCTGGGTCAGCCCATGCACGAGATGTTCCGCGCCATTCGCCGGATTATGGACGAGTATGCGGATGTTAAGCTCATTTATCCCATCCATATGAATCCCCAGGTGCGTCAGATCGCCTCTGAGGAGCTGACCGGCTGCGACCGCATCCGCCTTATTGAACCCCTGGATGTGCTGGACTTCCACAATTTCATGGCGGCCAGCTATCTGATCCTTACAGACAGCGGCGGCATCCAGGAGGAGGCCCCCTCCTTGGGCAAGCCCGTCCTGGTCATGCGCAACACCACCGAGCGCCCGGAGGGCATCGCCGCCGGTACGCTGAAGCTGGTGGGGACGGAGGAGGAGCCCATCTATCAGAATATCAAGCAGCTCTTGGACGATCCGGGGGCTTACAAGCGGATGAGCCAGGCGTCCAACCCCTACGGAGATGGCTATGCCAGCGCCCGCATTGCGGATATACTCAAAAAGGAACTGCTGTAAACGGCCATAAACCGTCAGTATCGGAAAGGAACAGCTATGAACAACTATACCAATGAAAAAGAGCGCAGACTATATTTTGACGATCTGTGGGTCCGTCTGAAGCGGAGCTGGGTGCTGGTGCTTGCCATCACCCTGGTATTCGGCATTTTGGTGGACCTGCTGGGTTATATGCGCAGCAAAAACGGGAATGATTTACATATCGAGCAGACGGCGGAGGAGCTGCGTGCGCAGCTCACCCAGGACGAGCTGCAGGATGTGGAGTCCGTCCTGGAGTATAAGAGGCAGATCCGCTCGACCCAGGCGTATTTGGATGATTCTGTCCTGGTCAATTTGGACGCCATGTCCATCCCCACGGAGAAGCTGACCTTCCGGATGTCCGCCGGTACCGGGGCTGCCCTGCGCAGCTGCTATGATGCGCTGACGGATCGTGCCTTTTTACAGAAGCTTGCGGGCAGCATCAGCTGGGAGAAGGAGCCTGCCTACCTGGGCGAGCTGATCGTGGTGGACCAGGTCAAGGCAGAGGAGACCAGTCTCCTGCCGTACCTGAACTGGGATGGCTATGTCTATATCTCTGTTTACGGCAAAACGGAGGAGCAGGCCCGGCAGATCGCCGATTATGTCCGGGATTATCTCTCCACGGCTACGCTGATGGAGAGTGAGACCTGCACCCTGGTCAGCCGCACCCAGACCGTGACCATAAATACCGCCCTCCTGGGGGAAAAGGATCGGCTGACGGGGTCTCTGAATACCATCACCTCCACCTGCAATACTAAGCAGGCAGAGCTGAGCCGTACCCAGAAGGATCTCTTGGTCAAGGAGATGGAGGCGGAAGGCTTCCCCACAGAGGATGTGTCCGGCGCAACGACACAGGCGCAATCCGAGTCCATCCTCCAGCCCAAGTATCTCGCTTTGGGCCTGCTGTTTGGGCTGGTGCTGGGCGTACTGGTGGTGCTGCTGCGGTACCTGTTTTCCAAGAATATCCGCAGTGAAAAGGATCTGCGGGACCTGACGGGCCTGGATTATATCGTGCGCCTGGGGGACGACCCGCAGAACGCGGCCCTGCTTGCTATCTACCTGCAGGTGCAGTGCGAAAAGAGCGGCTTGCATCAGGTGACGCTCCTGGCCGCCCGTGATCTGCTGCCCAAGGGTCAGCAGGCGGTGCAGGCCCTTATGGAGACACTGGGGCAGAGCGGCCTTGAGACCACCTTCTGCACTTTGGACACCCAGGATCCCGCCATGCTGAAGCAGATCCTCTCCTCCCGGTGCGTCGTGCCCGTGGCGGAGATCGACAGAACGGACTGCGCCTCGGTGCAGCAGGAGATGAATATGTGCCGGCGGGATGAAATCCCCGTCCCGGCGGGCATCGTACTGTAAGGGAGCCCCTATATTTTGTTGACACATCAAGCGCAGACCCGGCAAAGGCCGCCGGGCCTGCGCTTGCCAAAAAGCCTTATAAATATCACCATGAGAGGAGCAAACCTATGAATACCAACTGGAACGACCCCAATTTCCAGGGCTTCGGCGGCAAGAACCCCTTTGGCGGCAGACCCAAGAAGGCAAAGGCGCCCCGCAAGGCCGTCGGCACACCCCTGGGCCGTACGGCTCTGAACCTGGCGGTGACGCTGCTGGTGGGCGCCATCTATTACTATGTGCAGCTGCCGGCGCTGAATTTCCACTCCGGCTCGCTGTATGTGTTCGTGGTGCTGCTGTGCGCCGTGTACTGCGGTATGGCCGTTCTCACCTCCGGCTTTCAGGGCTCCGGGGCCAAGGGCTATTTCGGCTTCGTGAAAAAGCAGTGCAAGATCCCCCTTATCCTGACCTTGGCCCTGCTTGTCACAGCCATTGTAGGCAGCATTGTCGGCTGGAAGCTGCTTCGCGCCGGCTCGTACCGGGACCTGCTGACCGTAGAGTCCGGCGATTTTGCCAGCGAGGTCCAGGAGATTTCTTTCGATCAGATCCCCATGCTGGACCGGGATTCCGCCTCCAAGCTGGGCAACCGCAAGCTGGGCGAGCTGGCGGATATGGTCTCCCAGTTCGAGGTGGACGATGACTATACCCAGATCAACTATAAGGGCCGCCCCGTCCGGGTCACGGCCCTGCGCTACGGCGATTGGATCAAGTGGCTGAATAACCGGCAAAGCGGCCTGCCCGCCTACCTCATCATCGACATGGTGACCCAGAATGTGGAGGTGGTGCGCCTGGAGCAGGGCATCCGCTATACCACGGCGGAGCATTTTGGCCGCAATCTCAACCGCCATCTCCGCTTCCACTATCCCACCTATATCTTCGATTCCCCCGCCTTTGAGATCGACGAGGAGGGCAACCCCTACTGGGTCTGCCCCCGGATCACCAATACCATCGGCCTCTTTGGCGGCACGGATGTGCTGGGCGCGGTGCTGGTGAACGCCGTCACCGGCGAGACGGAGTACTATAAGGTGGGCGACATCCCCACCTGGGTAGACCATGTGTATAACGCCGACCTCATTATCAGCCAGTATGATAATCATGGCCGCTATATCCACGGCTTCATCAACTCTCTGTTCGGCCAGCGGGACGTCACCGTCACCACCGAGGGCTATAACTATATTGCCCTCAATGACGATGTGTATATGTATACCGGCATTACCTCCGTGGTATCCGATGAGTCCAACGTGGGCTTCATCCTGTCCAACCAGCGCACAAAGGAGACCCGTTTTTACTCCGTAGCCGGAGCCGAGGAGTATTCTGCCATGGATTCTGCCCGGGGCCAGGTGCAGCAGATGAACTACACCGCCACCTTTCCCCTGCTTCTGAACATCGCCGATCAGCCCAGCTATTTCATGGCTCTGAAGGATGCAGCAGGCCTGGTGAAGATGTATGCCATGGTCAATGTCAGCCAGTATCAAATTGTAGCCACCGGTGCCACGGTGGCGGATTGCGAGAGCAATTACCGTCTTATGCTGGCCCACAACGGCCTCATTGATCAGGGCGATACCGATATTACCCCCTCCGACCAGGGCCAGGTCACCGGCACCATCGCCGAGATCCGCTCCGCCGTGGTGGAGGGCAACACCTGGTACTACCTGCGGCTGCAGGACGGCACGGTGTACTACGCCATCTCCGCTGCCGACGACAAGAATGCCGTCATCCTCTCCGTGGGCGATTCCGTCACCATCACCTTTACCGAGGGTGACGAGCGGATCCTCTCCGCCTATTCTGTGACGGCGGCCAAGGCCAGGTAAGGGGCGGCATTATGCTGGAGTTTATTCAAAGCGCGGATTGGTCCATCCTCCACTGGATCCAGGAGAACCTCCGCTGCGGCGCGCTGGACGCTCTCTTGCCCAAGCTTACCCTTTTGGGGGAGGCGGGGGCCATCTGGATCGCCGTCGCCATCGGGCTGCTGCTCACCAAGAAATACAGGAAATACGGCGTCTGCCTGAGCCTGGCGTTGGTGGCGGGGCTGCTGATCTGTAATGTGGGGCTGAAGAATATCGTGGCCCGTCCCCGGCCCTGCTGGCTGGAGAGTATCGATCTGCTGGTAAAAAATCCCAGGGACTATTCCTTCCCCTCGGGACACACCTGGTCCGCCGTGGCCGGGGCCTGGGTTGCCACGGCCGCCAACCGGAGGTTCGGCTATGCGGCCATCCCTCTGGCGGCAGCGCTGGCCTTTTCCCGGCTGTACCTGTTTGTGCATTTCCCATCGGATGTGCTGGCGGGGGCTCTTATGGGCGCGCTGCTGGGCCTTTTGGCTGCGGCGCTGCAAAAGCGCCTGTCCGGCAAACCCTGCCGGTGTGAAAGCTGAATCCAGCACCCCTCCGGCATTGCCTGAGGGGTGCTGTTTTCGGGAAAACCTGTCATGATACATTTTTTCACAAAAAAAGTCCTATGCAACCGGAGAAAAATGCGGTAAAATAGGAGTATAAGGCATAGCGGAGCGGCTGGGGCCGCCCGCAATTCCATCCTGCGGAGCAAAGGAGATTAATTATGGGGAAAAAACTGTATAAATCCAACAAGAATAAAATGCTGGACGGCGTGTGCGGCGGCATTGCGGAGTATTTTAATATCGACCCCACCCTCGTCCGTTTGGGCTGGGTGGTGTTCTGCGCCTTAGGCGGCAGCGGTGTGCTGGCTTATATTGTCGCTGCACTCATCATCCCCCGGGACCCGGAGTGCTGATCCGAGACAAAACCGAAAAAGGGGCGTGCCCACTGCGGCACGCCCCTTTTTGCGAATCTACCAAATGCAGGGGACATTTTTCTGTGAAAATTATAGATTATTTTCCTTTACATCAGCGGTTAAAAGTGCTAAAGTAAACACAATCAGATTAGGAGCGATGACGGACACCCAGTAAGACGCTGCCGCGATCTTATGCAGAGAGCTGCCGGCCGGTGCAAGGCAGATAAGAGGCGGCGTCCCAATTACGGTCCCGAGCTGCACCCCGAACCCCCATGGGGCAGTAGGCGGTGCCGGGCGCGCCCGATACAGCGCTGCGGACATGATTGTGTCCCATAAGGCCGCGCAGGCGGCAAACTGAGGTGGTACCGCGGGTTTTTACTCGCCCTCTGTGTCTTAGGACATAGGGGGCGTTTTTGTTTTCCAGAGGAGAGAAATGAAAATGTATACTTTAAGCAGACGATACCCACCCGTGGTGGGATAAAGTGAGAAATATACAGAAAATGCGGCTTTTTTCAAACGCATTATTGAGCTTGCCGCCTGCACTCTACAGATTTTTTTGAACAGCTTAAAAGGAGGGGCCCTACAATGCCTGCAATTACATTTTATAAACACGAACCCATCCCCATGGAAATGCACAAGGTAAAGATCGTCCAGCAGCTGCAGCTGCTGCCCACGGCCCAGCGCCTGCAAAAGATGCAGCAGGCGGGCTTCAATACCTTCCAGCTTCATAACGGGGATATCTTTCTGGATATGCTCACGGATTCCGGGGTCAACGCCATGTCCGATCTCCAACAATCCGCCATGCTCCGGGCCGATGATGCCTACGCCGGCTCTGAGACCTTTTTCCGTATGCGCGATAAGCTGGAGGAGCTGTTCGGCATACCCTTCTGCCTGCCGGCCCATCAGGGCCGCGCCTGCGAGAATATCCTGGCCACCCGCTTTGTAAAGCCCGGTAGCTGCGTTATTATGAACTATCATTTCACCACCGCCAAGGCCCATATCACCCGCCTGGGCGGCCGGGTGGAGGAGCTGGTGCGTGCCGAGGGCCTGGTGAGTAAGAGCAGCCTGCCCTTTAAGGGCAATATCGATCTGGACGCCCTGGAGGCATGCATTCAGCGGGAAACACCGGCAAACATCCCCTTTGTGCGTCTGGAGGCCGGTACCAACCTCATCGGCGGCCAACCCATATCCTTTGCCAATATGCAGGCCGCCACGGCCATCTGCCGCCGTCACGGTATCCTAACGGTGCTGGATGCCTCCCTGCTGCAGGACAATCTTTACTTTATCAAGACCCGCGAGGCGGAGATGAAGGATCTGTCCATCCGAGAGATCACCCGCAGGATCGCGGATCAGTTTGACATCATTTATTTCTCCGCCCGCAAGTTTGGCTTTGCCCGGGGCGGCGCCATCCTTGTGCGGGATGAGGAATTGTTCCGGTCTATGGAGGACCTGATCCCCATGTTTGAGGGCTTTCTCACCTATGGCGGCATGTCCGTAAAGGAGATGGAGGCCATGACCGTGGGCTTCGAGGAAAGTATGAATATGGATGTCATCTCCCAGGGCCCCCAGTTCATCGACTACTGCGTGGATAGGCTTTCAGAGTACGGCGTGCCCGTCATCACTCCCGGCGGCGGCTTGGGCGCGCATATTGATGTGAAGGAATTTCTGCCCCATGTTCCCCAAGCGGAGTATTCTGCCTGCGCCTTGGCCTGCGCCCTGTACATCTGCGGCGGCATCCGGGGCATGGAGCGGGGCACTCTGTCTGAGGAGCGGGAGCCGGACGGCACGGAGCGCATCGCCTCCATGGAGCTGCTGCGCCTGGCCTTCCCGAGACGGGTGTTTACTCTATCCCAGACGGAGTATGTCATTGACCGGGTGAAGTGGCTCTTTGATCACCGGGATCTGGTGGGCGGCCTGCGGTTCGTCCATGAGCCGGCCACTCTGCGCTTTTTCACCGGTGTGCTGGAGCCCACCACCGATTGGCCGGAAAAGCTGGCTGCTGCCTACAGGGCCGACTTCGGCGACGAGCAGTAAATCTATTTTCAAAGGCAGCACCGCCGCAGACCCTGCGCAGGGTCTGCGGCGGTGTTTGGCTTTCAGTAGGAATACTTTTTTCGCTTTAGCAGCAGGAAGATGGCCGAGAGCACCACGGCCATAAACTCGGCTACCACAATGGACATCCATATGCCCGTCAGCTCCCAGAGCTTGGGCAGCAGCAGTACGGCAGCCACCTGGAACACCATCGTCCGCAAAAAAGCGATGAGGGCGGAGGTGAGCCCGTCGCTGAGGGCTGTAAAAAAGCCCGAGGCATAGATGGCGTAGCCCATGAATAAAAAAGACAGGCCGAAAATGCGAAAGCCCGAGGCGGTCATGTGCATCAGGTCCGGGTCGTAGCCCACAAAGATTTTCGACAGCGGCAGGGCCAGTGCCTGGGACGATAGCACCATGGCCGCACCGAACAGGCCGATCATCCGCAGACTTTTGCGCAGCAGGCTTTGCAGCTCCCCATGGTTCCGGGCGCCGAAATGGAAGGATACAATGGGCGCTGCGCCGATGGAGTAGCCGATGAACGCAGCGGAGAAGATCATGCTCACATACATCATCACTCCATAGGCCGCCACGCCGTCCTCTCCGGCGAAATGCAGCAGCTGCAGGTTATAGAGCATACTCACCAGGCTCATGGCGATGTTGCTCATAAACTCTGAGGAGCCGTTGGTGCAGGCCTGGAGGATCACCTTGCCATCCGGGCGGCACCGCCCCAGGCGCAGCAGGCTGCTGTTCTTCCGGCCAAAGTAGAGCAGCGGCACGCCGCCGCCCACCACTTGGCTCAAAGCCGAGGCGGCCGCTGCGCCGGCCAGCTTGTATTCCTGAGGCAGGGCCATCACCAGCACTGCATCCAGCACCATGTTTGTGATGCCCGAGGCCACCGTGACCAAAAGGCCCAGCCGGGGCTTTTCGGCGGTGGTACAAAAGGCCTGAAACAGCATCTGCAGCACGTTGAACGGTAGGGCCAGCAGGATGATGCGGGTATAGATCACGGCGTTTTCCAGCATAGCACCCTGGCCGCCCAGAAGCGCTATCACAGGCCGGGCAAATACAATACCCAACACCGCCAGCACCGCGCCCACCGCCGCCGCCACGTATACGAACAGGGAAAAGCACCGGTTGGCCCGGTCCCTGTCCCCCTCGCCAAAGGACTTGGCCACGATGGCCGAGCCGCCGGTGCCGAACATAAGTCCCACTGTAGACAGGATCATGAGAAACGGCCAGGCCAGATTTACGGCGGCAAAGGGGGTCTTGCCGGCAAAGTTGGACACGAAGAATCCGTCCACCACCCCATAGATGGAGGTGAAGATCATCATGCCGATGGACGGCAGGGTAAAGCGGATCAGCCGCCCATAGGTAAAGTGATCTGATAACTGAATTCTGTCTTTCATAGTTTCTCCTGTATCGGCAGTGGCTCTGGCCGCCGGATCATAGCTTTTCGATTTCCCGACGAAAGCATTCGGTGTATTTCTCCAGTAGTCGTATGTGGGTGCGGACCTCCTCCTCCGTCCAGGAGGCAAAGGCATCCTGCTCCGCCTGTCGGATCCGGGCGGCGGTCTGCTGGGCGAATCGGTTTCCCTTGTCCGTCAAAACCACTTTTTTTGCCCGACCGTGATATTGCGCCAGGTAGAGCAGGCCCTCCTTTTCCAGGCCCCGGATGGCGGAGTTGATGGTCTGCTTGCTGATGCCGGAATTTTTGTAAATATCGGCCAAGGGACACTGGCCGCCTGCATCATAGAGAGCGTACAGCACCAGGGAGGCGCTGTCCGATATACCCAGGCGCAGATCGGCCAGATGGTACAGTGATTCCATCTCGCTGAAGAGAAAATTGATCCGTCGAATTTCGCCGGTATACGTCTTTTCCATAGCACACCTCCATATGTCCGAAATCGTACAAAAGTCAGTATAGTATTTGATAGAATATTTGTCAAATAAAAACCACATGTGCTATATCATTTTCCGGCGTATCAAACACGGAATACTACAAATCCTATGGGGGAAAAGCACAACGGAGGAAAAGGCATGAAGCGAAAAATTATTATCCCGCTGCTGGCGGCGGCAGCGATTCTGGCAGTGGCCCTGGCAGCCAGCAATATCGGGCGGGGAGATGTCGGGCAGCGCCATATTCTGGTGGCCTACTTTTCTGCCACGGGGAACACCAAGGCCGTGGCGGAGACTGCCGCCACGGTGCTCCATGGGGATCTGTTCCGCATTGCTGCGGAGGAGCCTTATACCGACGCGGACCTGGGCCACGGGGAGAGCGCCCGGGTCACCCGAGAGCAGGCCGATCCCAACAGCCGCCCGGCTATCAAAAACCGGGTGGAAAACTGGGAGCAATACGACACAGTTGTTATCGGTTATCCCATCTGGAACGGCGATGCGCCCCGGATCATCAGCACCTTTGTGCAGAGCTATGATTTTACCGGGAAAAAGGTGGCGGTATTCTGCACCTCCGGCAGCAGCGGCGTGGAGGACAGCCAGGAAAAGCTCCGGGGGCTGCTGCCCGGCGCAGAATTCCGTCCCGGCATCCGGTTTGATGCGGCTGCCACCGTAGCCGATGTCCGGGCCTGGGCAGCGGAGGCGGACATCGGATAAGGCGTCATTTCCGGTTGCGAAAACGGCCCGACGGCGGTATAATGAGGGAGAATAAACCGCGAAAGGAGCCTGTATGATGCACGCAGACGCCCACCGAAGCTGGTCCGTCCGCCCTCTGGCGGAGACGGATCTGGAAGCCTATCTGGACATTTATCTCAACTCCTACCCGGCCTACAAGGACCTGGACCGGGCCTGTCGGGACCACTATCGGGAAAAGCACCGCCGGGAGCTGCGGGAGGACACCCAGACGAAGACAGTGGGGCTTTTCGAGGGGGCTAACCTTATCGCCACCATGAAGCTGATTCTGTTTTCTATGAACTTCTTCGGACAGATGCAGCCTGCCTGCGGCCTCATGGCCCTGGAGGTGCATCCGCTGCACAAAAAGAAGGGGGCGGCCCTTTTCATGGTGCGGTGCTTTGAGGACTATGCCCGGGAAAATGGGGCGCTGCTGACATTACTGCTGCCGTTTCGCATAGACTTCTACCGCCGCATGGGCTACGGCTTTGCCGGAAAAATCTACGAATACCATCTGCCCACATCGGCTCTGCCCAAGCCGGACCGGACGGCGCTGCCCCAATTGCGGCTATTGCAGCCGGAGGACTTTGATGCGGCCATGGATTGCCAGCGGCGCTTTGCGGCCCGGAACCACGGAATGGTGGAAAAGTTCGACGAGGAAATTCGCGGCCTGCGGGAGGATATCCAGGTGCGCCGGGTGGGCTATTACGGCCCGGAGGGCCAGCTCCGGGGCTATGCCGCATACCGCTTTCAGAGCGCCAGTGAAACCAACTACACCCAAAACTGCCTAAGCGTGGAGGAGCTGGTGTATGAGGACGGGGCAGTGCTCCGGGCACTGCTGGGGGCGCTGAAAATGCAAGAGGATCTGGCACAAACGGTGATCCTGCGCACCGGAGAGGAGGACTTTCACCACCTGCTGGACGACCCCCAGGATGTGAGCCGGGGCTATATCGACTTTGGCTTTCTGCAAACCAATGTGTCCGCAGTGGGCACCATGTTCAAGCTGGTGGACGGGATGCGCTTTGTAGAAAAAACCGCCTACCGCACATTCCCGGCGGGAAAAATTACGGCGGCCTTCTGTTTCCGGGATGAGATGGCGGATACCGATTGCTGTCTGCGCGTGACCATTATGGATGGACATTGGATTTTAGCAGCGGCGGAGGCGGCTGTAGACGTCACCGTTAGCTGCCGGCAGGGGGACCTGGCATCCCTGCTCATGGGCTCATGCGAGCTTATGGCCATGGTGCGCCTGGGTGCCGTGCAGGTGAATAATATAGCCAAGGCCCGGGAGCTGGGACATCTGCTCCACTGTGAGAAAAGGCCCTGGCTGAACTCGGATTATTAAAATAAAGCAGCACGGCTCCCATCCATAATATGCACCCCAAAAGTTAGACACTTTTGGGGTGCATATTATATGGCAAAAAGAAGACAGCAAAGAAAGTATAGTGCAGAATTCAAAATAGGTGTTATAATGGATATGCGAGAACACCGATTAGGATATAGAGAAACTGCGCGAAAGTATTGGGATGTATCCGAAGGAGAAGAGATCAATTATGTCAATGCAGTAAAACGGTGGGAGCGCATATTCCTGGCAGAAGGAGCTGCAGGCCTTATGAAAGAAAGACGAGGCAAGGGCAGAGGCACCAGTGGTGCCCAAAAAGGAAGGACACCAAAGCTGGATCCACAAGTTGAAGAAGATCTCATTGCCGAAAATCAGCGACTTCGCATGGAGATTGAATACTTAAAAAAACTGAGCGCCTTAGTTCTTGCGGAAGAGCAAAAGAACGGCAAAAAGCCCTAATTGTTTTAGAACTAAGGCAGAGATATCCGCTGCAAGACCTATTGAAGTTATCCGGCATTGCCAGGAGTACCTACTATTATTATCTAAAGCAGCAGAACAAGGATAAGTACACAGCTGAAAAAGCAAATATTGTAGAGGTATTTGAGAAAAACAGAGGCATTTACGGATACCGCAGAATTACCGACCAACTTAAAAAGCGAGGCTATACAATCAACCATAAAACCGTACTGAAGTTAATGAAAAGTCTTGGTTTAAGTGGAAAGCAGAGCAAAAACGGAAAATATCACTCTTATAAAGGTGCAGTCGGCAAGATTGCAGATAACATTTTGAAAAGAGACTTCACAGCTGAAAAGCCCTTTGAAAAGCTGGCAACAGACATAACAGAATTCAAAGTATGTAATGATAAAGTCTACCTCTCGCCGGTATTGGATTTGTTTAACAGAGAAATTATATCTTACTCTATATCTCTAAGCCCAAATCTGCAACAGGTCAGAGATATGCTCTCCGGCTTATTTGCAAAGATGCCTGATACTGCGAGGCCGGTATTCCATTCAGACCAAGGCTGGCAGTATCAACACGCAGAGTATCAACGACTTCTGGCAGAACACAATATTACGCAGAGCATGTCCAGAAAAGGTAACTGTATGGACAATGGTGCTATGGAAAATTTCTTTGGCAGACTAAAGGTTGAGATGTTCTATGGAGAACAAATTGAGAGCGTGGAGGCCTTTATTCACGCTTTGGATGAATACATCTATTATTACAACAACGAACGAATATCTCTAAAATTAAAAGGAATGAGTCCGGTACAATACCGAACTCATTCACAAGCAAGTTAATATTTAATTCCTGTCTAAACTTTGGGGTTCACTTCATCCATTGGATGGGAGCCGTGCCGCTTTTACTTGACGAAAAACTGCGTTTTTCCCGACAAAAGGCCCCAAGTCTGCTGCGGGCGGCAAACTCTGCGAGGCTTTTGGGACGTGCTGACCTTATGAGTGATCCTCCGCCCAGAGCTTTTCGGCCTGGGGCTTCCAGTGGGCGGCGTATTCCTTACACTTTGCGCACAGATGCTCGGCCGATTCCGGGGCCTCCAGGTCAGTGGAGTGAGCGCCGCTGTCGGCCACCATCTTCGGCAGCAGCTCGGGATTTTCCAGCATGGGGCAGGGACGCAAGTGATTGCCGTTAAAGGGCTGTCCTTTGCGGTAGAGCTTGAACAGCGGCTGCTGCAGGCACTCCAGAAAGCTCTTTTCCCGGATATTTGCGCCGGAATAGTGAATGAACACGCAGGGCTCCACATCGCCTGCGGCGTTGATGTGGCAGTAAATTCTGCCGCCGGCCACACAGCCGCCGGCGAACTCACCGTCGTTCTGAAAGTCGATGCAGTACAGCTCCTTGCCACCGGTGATGCCGCGAATTTCCCGGACGCGGTCCTTCATGTACGCTCTCTGCTCCGGGGTCAGCAGCAGAGAGGTATCGGCGTTCAGGCCCACGGGCATATAGTGGAAATACCAGGCAAAAATGCAGCCCTTGGAGATCAGCAGGTCAAGGAATTCGTCGCTGGTGACCACCTTGTAGTTCCTGCTGGTGTAGCAGATGGAAACGCCGAAGGGGATGCGGTGGCTGTGCATCAGATCCATGGCGTCCAGGGCCTTTTGGAAATGTCCCTGGCCCCGGCGGCCGTCATTGGCCGCCTCAAAGCCCTCCACGCTGATGGACACGAAGAAGTTGCCCACACGCAGCATTTCCTGACAGAACTCCTCATCGATAAGCGTGCCGTTGGTGAAGGCGTGGAAGGCCATGTCCCGGTGCTTTTCGCACAGACGGATGATGTCCTTCCTGCGCAGCAGCGGCTCGCCGCCGGTGAAGAGGCAGGCGTGGGTACCCAGAGCCTTGGCCTCCGTCAGCACCCGGTCCATTTCCTCAAAGCTCAGGCTCTGCTTGTGGCCGTACTCCGCCGCCCAGCAGCCGGTGCAGTGCATATTGCAGGCGGAGGTGGGATCCATGAGAATGAGCCAGGGAACGTTGATGTCATACTTGATGGCGTTGGCCTGGGCCGTCTGATAGCCGCGGAAGCCACCCTCGTAGGCGGCATTGGTCAGGAAGGTCTTGAGGATGTAGGGGTCGTTTTCCCGAATGAGCCGCTGGGCATAGTGAGCCCATTTGCCCTCCGGGTTTTCTGCAATGGCGCGCAGGGCGTCAAAGGAGTCGTCGCTCCAGGTGCCCTTATGGATTTTTTGAATTATATCGATTAGCTGCTGGGCCAAGTCGCCTACGTCCTGGGTTTGGCCCTTTTTCAGCATGGAGTCCAGAACTGTTTCAAAGGCCTTGCGCTCCGCTGCATGGGAGATTTTTTCGGTAATGCTCATAGTTCACTTGTCCTTTCTATGGTATTTTATTTTCGTGGGCTGCGTGTTTCCTTCGATAGAAATGAAAGGTGACGCAAGAGATCAGCATCTCCGCCAGCTGAATACTGGCCGCCATAAGGAACTGGGGGGAACGGATGTCTGACAGACTCATGCCCATGATGGGGAACAGTATGCAGGCGGACAGAAAGCCCAGCAGACACGCAGGGAGATAGTCCTTGTATCTTACGCCTACTGCACCCATATAGCCGCTGACCACATCGGCGGACAGGATGCCCAGTAACCGCACAATCAGTACAAAAAAGAAATCACTGCCGCCCCGGAGGTCATGGAGCATGGCAGACTTCGCAAAGCGATGCAGAATATACTGCACGGCCTGACTACCCAGCTTTTTCCCCAACCAATAGGGAATACTGACCATGACCGCTGTGCCTGCGATGTTTACCGCAATGGCCACAGGCAACGGAAACAGAATGCCGCTGGCGGCATAGAGCAGGCCACTATACAAAAAGATGCTCAGGCTTTTTACCGCGAACAGAGCCCATAGCATTGCTGCGGCTAAAACTGGCTGCCGGGGTGTATAGCTCAAAATGCCCTCCAGCGTAAACTCGTCTTTATGCAGCAGACATACGGCAATAATGGCGAGCCAAACCAAAGTAAGCAGGCACTTGGCTAAGCGCAGACGGAAAGCCTCCGGCGGGGGATGATCCTGCTTAGGCATGGGGGGATTTATCGGCGCCTGTCAACGGCCACACCCGCATATGCCGGGCGTGGGACGACGGGGAAGCAGCTCGCTTGTCCATGGGCATGGGAACCACCTTTCTGATGTACCTTCCCCGGAGGGGATAGCGGAGAAATATTCTGCGGCGGACGGCCAGCGCCCGCCGCAGCTCCAAACACCGGGACATCCTTGCCGGGGGCCTTGTGTGCCGAGAGGCCGTTCGTCACATCCGCTTACGGCGCAGGGCACACCGGCCGCACCAGGGGCAGTGTGCCCAATGCACGGGGCGTTCAGGGAGACGGAATAATATACCCTCAGCAGCCACGGAGAGGTGCCGGATATACAGGTTCATCGTAGCGGAAAAGGCCCGCCATTGCCATGGCGAAAAGAGGGGAACTCCGCAAATTTGCGCAGAATGGTATTTTTGCGCAAAAAAACGCAGCGTGCCGAAAAATCACTTTGACACGCTGCATAAGATGATGAGGCAATAAAAAAGGCTATAGAAACTGTTGACCTAAATACTGAGGGACGATCCTCTTGAGCTTTCCGGACAAGGCATGTTTTTGGAGAAAACGGAAGGAGGGGCCATAGACCGGGCCCCTCCTTGGTGACGTTATGCGGCGGGATTTGATTGGGGGGCGGGGGATGTGCCTGCCTCCGTCTGCACCGGGGATTGGCGGCCGGCGTGGTCAATGGTGTAGCTCTCGGTATAGATCAGGCTGCCGATAGGCACCACGGTGTAGCCGTTTTGATGCATGTACTCTAGGATGGAGGGCAGGGCCTCCGGCGTGTGCAGGGCGGCGTTGTGAAAGAGCACGATGCTCCCCGGCTGCAGATGCTCCGTGACCCGCTTGAAGATGGTATCGGCATCGTAATCCTTCCAATCCAGACTATCCCTATCGGCAAGGGCTTGAAGGCCGCGTGATCGGCGGCATTTTTGACGGGGGCGGCGCATACCATGAGGTGAGGTGAGAGCGCTATGGAGATTAAGAACATTTATCCCACCTATCTGTCGGCCCAAGAGCGGCAGGAGCGGCTGGAGGAGGCATATCGACGGTGCCTGGAGGCTCTGGCGACATTGAAGGCCGGGAAAATGGAGGGCGGTACATGAACCGGCAGGATGCCATATATGCCCGGCAATCCGTGGAGAAAAAAGACAGCCTGTCTATTTCCGGGCAGGTGGACCTGTGCCGGCGGATGGCGGGGGAGAAGGAGCCGGCTGTTTACCGGGATGCGGGATACTCCGGAAAAAACACGGAACGCCCGGCCTTCCGGCAGCTGATGCAGGACGTGAAGGCAGGGCGGATAGCAACGCTCTATGTATATAGGCTGGACCGATTTTCTCGGTCGGTGGCGGATTTCGGCCAGCTGTGGCAGGTGCTGCAGGCGAATCGGGTGGAGTTTGTGTCGGTCAGTGAGAATTTTGATACCTCCACCCCCATGGGCAGGGCTATGCTGCACATCATTATGGTGTTTGCCCAGCTGGAGCGGGAGACCATCGCCCAGCGGGTGCGGGACAACTACTACCGGCGGGCAGCCTTGGGGACGTGGCCCGGCGGTCCGGCCCCCTTCGGATTCGACAACGGCCGGGCGGCCGGACGGGATGGACGCCGGGCGCCGGCGCTGGTACCCAACGGACGCGGGGAGCTGGTGCGGCGGATATTTGCGGAATACGCCGGGGAGGGGACATCCCTGTCGGGGCTGGCCAAAAAGCTGAGCCGGGAGGGTATCCCCGGGCCCAAGCGGGCGGTGTGGGACAGCGTGACCTTATCCCGGCTGCTGCACAACCCGGCCTATGTGAAGGCGGACGAGCAGGTGCGGCTGTATTATTTGGGCCAGGGCGTCACCGTCTCCGATCCGGCGGAGCATTTTGACGGGCAGCACGGCCTGCTGCTGGTGGGCAGGCGGGAGACAGACAACCGCAGGCACACAGATGCGGGGAGTCAGGTGCTGTCGGTGCTGAACAGCCCCGGCTTGGTGGAGGCGGAGCTGTTTCTCCGGTGCCAGGAAAAGCTGCGAAAAAACCGGCAGCTGGGCCGCAGCGGACAGGGAAAGCACACCTGGCTGTCGGGCCTGCTGAAATGCGCGGAGTGCGGATACAGCGTTTCTGTGACGGAAAACGGCGGAAGGCGGTACCTGCACTGCAGCGGGCGCTATAACCTGGCCCACTGCCGCTCGGCCATACGGGTCGACCTGGCAGAGCTGGAGGAGCGAGTGCAGGGGGATATAAGCAAGCTGCTGGCTGATTGCCCGAAGCCCCGGGCGGAATCCGGCGAAAGCCGGTATGCCGCGTCTATGACGGAGCTGGACCGGCAAGCGGAGCGGCTGACAGATGCATTTGCGCAGAGCGAATCCATGCCCACCGACTATCTGCGCAGAGCTCTGGGGAAGATCCAGCGGCAGCGGCAGACCCTGCAGCAGGAGAGGGACCGGGCGCAGAGGCGGGGAGAGGAAACTCGGGAGATGGAATTTGCAGCCCTAACCTTTGCCGAAAAGAAGGCCGTGGCCGCACAGCTCATTGCATGCATCCGGCTGGCGGGAGATACAGTGGAAATTCGGTGGGCGGTGTGAGGGAAAAACGGATAGAAAGCTTCCCGTAATGGCTCCGAGCTGCGAAAATGCACAAAATGCCGGCGAATGAAGTCTTTTACAGTATTTTCGAATGCCTGGAAGGGGGGTGAGAAAATGGCACATTCCCGTTCTCTGCTATACTTTTACATAAAAAAGATCCCGGGCAATTGCTCGGGATCTTTTTTGAGGAAAACCCTCAGTATGGAAAAGAAATGGGAAATAGTAAGGTTATCAGAGCTGCAGGCGGTCTTCCTTGCTCCAGGTGGGCAGGTCCAGGCGGGGATAGCGGCGGCGGAGCTCGTCCATCTCACCGTTGGCATCGCCCAGAACGGCGATGCGGTTCACAGCCGTCAGGTCTGCCTGGGGCATAGGCTCGGCGCTGTCCTTGCCACACACGGGGCAATGGTACAGACCGGCAGCCTCGTTGTATACCACTTCGCTGCTGCCGCACACGGCACAGCGGTTCATCTTAGAAATCAATGCCATAACTTTTGTCCTCCAATCTTTAAGCTGGATTTATCATAGCACAGAAGATTATATTTGTGAAGCGCATGTTTGTTCTTGAAATCATGAGAAGTTGTATGGTATAATAAAAGCAGAACGGCGGGAATACACAGCTTGTCAAAAAGCCCAGCAGAGTTTGCGCCCGCAGACGCAAGGAATTCAGATCATTTTTCACCGTGACATGTGCGCGGGGGAAAATGCCGCTCAGACGGCAAGTGCATGATTTTTACGCTTGCGCATAAATCCTGCGTAGGGCAGGCTGTGAGCCTTTTGCTGGGAAATTTCAAGGGATTTTCGACAGTATCAGGTAGGAGGTGTCTTATGAGCATTACAAAATATCAGATTTTTCTGAAAACTGCGGCCTGCGGCAGCTTTTCGAAAGCGGCGGAGGCTATGAATTTCACCCAATCCGGCATCAGCCACGCCATCAACTCCCTGGAGGGCGAGTTGGGCGTCACCCTTCTCAGCCGCAACCGAGGCGGGGTGGTGCTGACAGCGGACGGACGGGCCCTGCTGCCCCAGATCGAAAAGCTCTGTGCCGCCCACCACACCATGATGCAGACGGTGGAAAGCCTCAAGGGAATGGACAGCGGCCTGGTAAAGGTGGCAACCTTTTCCAGCGTTTCCTTCCTGTGGCTGCCCCGCATCCTCAAGAGCTTTGGTCAGATCTACCCCAACATTGAGTTTGAGGTGATTACAGGGGATTATTACGAGCAGATCGAAAGCTGGATCGTATCCGGGGCGGTGGATTGCGGATTCTTCCGTCTGCCGTCTACCAAGCATCTGCAAACCTATCCCCTGTACCGGGACGAGCTGCAGGTGGTGGTGCCCTGCGACCATGTCTATGCCCAAGAGGACCCATTTCCGGCATCGGAGCTGGCCGAGGAGCCATTCATCCTGCTGGAGGAGGGGGAGGACTACGAGATCATGGCTGCCTTTGACAAGCTGGGCATCCGGCCCCATGTGAAGTACACTGCCCGGGAGGATCGAACCATCCTGGCTATGGTGTCCGAGGGCTTGGGCATCAGCCTGCTGCCTCGGCTTATGGTAAGCCACAGCCCCTTGCCCGTGCAGGTCTGCCGGGCACCCCTGCAGTTTGACCGGACCATCGGCATTGGCGTGAAGGACGAGAAGGCGCTGTCCAAATCCACCAGGCTGTTCGTGGACTATGTGCGCACCTGGGTGGCGGAAAACGGGGATAAATAATCGGTAATCGAAAAACTGCATGACCGGAAGGGACGGCCCGGGCAAATATTTGTGTAGTATGCGGCGGCGAATTTGCTTGAGATTTTGCGCCTTTACCACTATAATAGGAGAACACACCGAAGCAGGGCTGCCGGTTGGGCCCTGGGGAGGGAGTACTTTGGATAGGACGGAAAGGCTCGCGGGTCGGGCGCCTATGGCGCGGCTGCGGGAAATGGCAATATGAAAAGGATCCATCATTTCAGACTTGGCGGCTCCATCGACATGCTGACGGGACCGCTGCTGAAGAAGCTGCTGCTGTTTAGCCTGCCGCTTATGGCCTCCAGCGTGCTGCAGCTGCTGTTTAACGCGGCGGATGTTGTGGTGGTGGGGCGCTATGCAAGCTACGCCAGCCTGGCCGCCGTGGGCAGCACCACTGCCATCGTGAATCTGGTGGTGAACCTGCTCATCGGCATGGCCGTGGGCGTGAATGTGGTTGTTGCCCGGTACATCGGCGAGGGGGACAAGAGCAGGGAGATCTCTGCGGCTATCCACACGGCGGTGGCTATGGCCCTGGTGGGCGGACTGATCCTGGGCGGCGCCGGCTGCGCCATGGCAGAGTGGATTTTGCGCATGATTTCGACACCCGAGGATATTTTTGACCTGGCGCTGACGTACCTGTACATCTATTTCGCCGGAACACCGGCCATTATGCTGTATAACTACGGCGCGGCTGCCCTGCGCGCCCGGGGTGACACCCAGCGGCCGCTGCTGTTCCTCACTATCAGCGGCGTGACCAATGTGGCACTGAATCTGCTGTTTGTTATCTCCTTTCAGATGGACGTGGCGGGGGTGGCCTTGGCCACGGTTATCAGCGAGACGCTCAGCGCTGTGCTGGTGGTGGTATGCCTTATGCGCACCCAGGATGAGCTGCACTTTTCCTGGCGGAAACTGCGCTTTGACCGCCGGAGCCTGGGCCTTATGGCCAAGGTGGGTATCCCTGCCGGAGTGCAGGGCTGCCTGTTCAGCGTGGCTAACGTGGTCATACAGGGCGCCATCAACGCCTATGGCAGCGTGGTGGTGGCCGGGTGCAGCGCTGCCGGCAGCATTGACGGATTCATCTATGTGGCTATGAACACCTTCCACCAATCGGCGCAGACCTTCCTGAGCCAGAACATCGGCGCAGGAAAGTATGAGCGGGTGAAGGAGATACTGAAAAAATGTATCCTGTGTACCGTGGTCACCGGGGCTACCCTCAGCGCCGTGGCCTGCATCTGGAGCGAACCGCTGCTGGCCATCTACAACCAGGATCCGGCGGTGCTGGCTGCCGGTGCGGTGCGGCTGCGGATGGTGGTGATACCGTATGTGATCTTCGGCGTTGCAGATGTGCTTACGGGCGCCATCCGAGGCTGCGGCAGCCCGATGCGTCCGGTGGTTATCAACCTGCTGTGTACCTGTGCCTTCCGCCTGGCCTGGATTGCTGCCATCGACACGGACACTATGGCACCCACATGGGTGTATGCGTCCTATCCGGCCTCTTGGCTGCTGCTGCTTGTGGTGCTGCTGGTGTGCTGGTGCAGGCTCTACCGCAGAAAAATCAAGCCGAATATCGCACGAAACGGAGCGGCTGCATAAAGGCGCTGCCATATGTGAAAATAAAGTCCGCAGGTTCTTGAAGCCTGCGGACTTTTATGCTGATCTTGATGGGGCTACCGATAGTACAGGCATTGCTCGGAGAGCAGGTCGAAGGCCACGGCTGCACCCTCGACGGGGGCGGCAGCCTTGGGCGCAGACACACGCAGCAGCGGCCCGGCGGCATCCCACGTCGGGCGGAGCAGGACGGAGGCTTCGTTCAGATCGAGGATGGTTCGGAATACTTGCGCCCGGTAGGGACCGGCCCCCAGGGAAACTGCGCTGTCCGGAATGGCCACGGTGCATAAAGCGCACCTGCCAGGGTTTGTTGAGCGTCAGGCGAACAAAATCCTCGATCTCGTCATCATTGACGCTGCCCAGGAGGACGCAGTTGATTTTTAAATTCTCGAATCCGGCATCCTCCGCAGCGCGGATACCCGAGAGGACAGCGTCCAGCCCGTCAATCCGGGTGATGGCCCGGTAGCGCTCCGGACGGAGGGAATCCAGGCTGATGTTCAGCCGATCTACGCCGGCCTTGCGTAGGCGGCGGGCCAGCTGCGCAAGGCGAATGCCGTTTTTGGTCAGGCACAGCTCCGCCACGCCGGGAACGGCCCGCAGCATGGCGCACAGCTCAGGGATATCCCGGCGGACCAGGGGCTCGCCGCCGGTAATGCGTATTTTATTCACGCCCAATCGGGCGGCAGGTGGAGCGCTCCTGGGACATCTCGCTGGTGGCGCGGCCCTATATGGAGCATCTGTGCCGGGAGACCGGGGCGTCGGTGATGCTCTCCGTTTACGAGGGCGGCAGCGTCATCACCCTGGACCAGGTGGAGAGCCGGGAGGGCTTGCGCATCGTGTCGGATATTGGCTCCCGGTTGCCGGTTTTTTGCACGTCCCAGGGGAAGGTATTTTTAGCGCATATGTCACAGGCCGGGGCGGAAAATCTGCTGCGGACCCAGAGCTTGACACAGTTTACACCTCATACCATTACGGATATTCCCTCCCTGCTGCGGGAGGTGGAGGTGTGCCGCACTCAGGGCTATGCCATTGAAAACGGAGAATACAAGATCGGCCTGCGATCCATTTCGGCACCCATCTACAACGTGGGGAGGGAAGTGCAGTACACCGTGGGGATCATCGGTATGCTGCGCAGTACACACTCCGATGAATTTCGCGCGGCGGTGCAGCGGGTCTGCGCTACGGCGACTATGATCTCCGCTGCCTTAGGCTACAGAAAACAGGAGGATTCATTATGAAGTACACAGCTGCTGTGATTACCGTAAGCGACATGGGCAGCAGGGGGCTGCGGCAGGACACCAGCGGCCCTGCGGTTCGGGCCATGCTGGAGGAGGCGGGGTTTTCCGTTGCACACACCGCCATCCTGCCGGATGAAATGGAGCAGATCAGCGCGGAGCTGCGGGACTGCGCCGACCGGAGGAGGATTGACCTCATTGTGACCACCGGCGGCACGGGGCTGTCTTCCCGGGATGTGACGCCGGAGGCGACCCGGGCCGTGCTGGAGCGGGAGATCCCTGCCATCCCTGTGGCCATGTGGATGGAGGGGCTGAAGGTCACCCCCCGGGCTATGCTGTCCCGGGCTGTGGCCGGGATCAGGGGCAGCAGCCTGCTGCTGAATCTTCCGGGGTCTGAAAAGGCGGCCCGGGAGAATCTGGCTGCCGTGATCGAAGCCCTGGAGCACGGATTGCACATGATTGCCGCCGAGGGGCATGAATGAGGGTAAAGAACAGGAAAAAATGAGAGGTCCGCAAGCCCCATTGGGGACTTGCGGACCTCTTGGAGCTTTATGCCGCAGTTATGCCGCGTCCTTCAGCGCCCGGCCCGGAGGGAGGTGCTGGATTCGCCGGAAGTCCAGAAGCAGCACCGGCAGATAGCCGAGGAGCACAAAGACGATTATCTTCACATAACCTGCGGGCTCCTTGCGGAAGATTGCACCGGTCTGAGAGGATAGTGTTCGCTATCCTCTCCCAACAGATACATAGGTTACTCAACAGGGGGCAAATCCGCCTCTCCATCCTCCGCAAACAGGTACACATAGGCGTTTTTGCCGTCCCAGACCACCTTTTTGACGATGGTGCGCAGCAGGCGGCGTTTTTCCTCCAGCGTGGCAGAATCCACCGCGCTGGCAAAGGATTCGATCATTTCCTGATGGAAGGCGAACTCCTGATGGAGCATTCGGCTCTGCTCGGTGAGGGCTTCCAGCTCGGAAAGCCTTGCCTGCTGGGTCTCGCTCTCTCGATGCAGTTCGTCGATCTGCTCCATGACGTACTTAGCAGAGGTCTCGCTGGCAACGGACAGGGATTCCACCAGCCGCTTGATGCGGTCCTCCGTTTCGGTGTGCTTTTCCCGGAGCAGCGCAAGCTCTGCGTCGTAGCCCTCCTTGCTGCCGCTGATGACCTTCTTGGTCTGCGCCAGCAGCTTAGCAAGGGTCTCTTTGTCGGCGGACAGCTTGCGGATTTCTTCAATGATCTTGGCATCCAGTGTGTTGCCGTTGCAGTTTTTCATAGAGCAGACCGTGCCGTGACTGCGCTCCTTGGTGGAGCACATGTAGGTGTAGATCAGCTCACCGTCCGCATTCTTGCGGTTGGTCAGTTTCGGGCGCATATAGTCGCCGCATTCGCCGCAGCGCAGCAGCCCGGACAGCAGCGCCACGTTGCTGCGGGGTCTGCGGTAGCTCTTGGATTTGTTGACATCCAGCATGGCCTGCACCCGTACCCAGTCGCTGCCCGCGATGATGCCGGGGTGCTTGCCCACCGCCACGATCCACTCCTCCATGGGCCGGATCTGGTTTGCCTTGCCGGGGCGCTGGAGGGTGCGGTTGTATGCCATGATGCCGTGCTCGCCGTCGAATTCCGAACGCTCGGCAAACAGGTCAACATTGTTTTCTTTCAGATACTGATACGCCGTCTCGTCGGCGATCATATAGACTGGATTGGTCAGAATGCCTCGGATGGCAAAGCGGGTGAACTGCTTGCCGCGCTTCGTGACGCAGCGGTGTTCCAACAGGTACTGGTCGGTCTTGCTGAGAGAGCCGGTTTCCATGAACACCTCGAAGATCGTCTTGACCAGCTGGATTTCCTCCGGGATGGGTTTGAGCTTGCAGGCTTTTTTCACCTTGCCGTCCACCGTCACGCTGGACAGGCTTTCCGAGGCGTAGCCCGTGGGCGTTGTGCCACCCAGCCAGCGCCCGGTCTTGGACAGTTCGTGCATATTGTCCCGGATGCGCTCGGCGATGGTCTCCCGCTCCAGCTGGGAGAACACGGACGCAATGTACATCATGGCGCGTCCCATGGGCGAGGACGTGTCGAACTGCTCGCGGATGGAGATAAAGTCAATATGCCGGTCACCCAAATCCTCGATGAGCTTGGCAAAGTCACCGATGTTGCGGCTGATGCGGTCGAGGCGGTAGACCACGATGGCGGCAAAGGCGATCTTCTGGGAATCCTTCATCATTTTCTTGAACTGCGGGCGCTCCAGATTGCCGCCGGAAAAGCCCTCGTCCTCGTAGATCAGCACATTTTCCGCCGCTTCCTCGCCAAAGTGCATAGCAATGTACTGGCGGCACAGCTCGATCTGGTTCTCGATGCTCTCGCCCTTGCCGGTGAATTTGGACTTGCGGGAGTAGATGACGTATTGCTTCGGCATATCTTTCGTTTTCATGTCGGCACCTCGCATGATGTTGTATCGTTAGGTTGATAGGTATATTATATCGGATTGGAATCCATTTGAAAAGGTATCCATGAGAAGAATCTGAAAAAAATTGGATTTGAGAGCATCGCTCATACGAGCCGAGAAAATGATTGATGAAATGAGCGATGGAAAGCCGCCGCTCTAAGCCTGAACTGCACCCCATTTGTTAGACAGTATGATATACTATTTAACAAGTGGGGTGTTTTGCTATGCCAAAAGGAGTACCAAACAAACGATATACGTCAGAATTCAAAAAACTGGTGATTGAAACCATGCAGGAAGAGAAATTGAGTTACAGCGAAACCTGTCGTAGATTTGAGGTAAACAGCAGAGATCGGATCAAATCATGGGAGCGAATCTATCTGGAGGAAGGGCCGGAAGGCTTTGCCGTCGAACGGCGCGGCCGCAGCAGCACCGGTCGGCCAAAGAAGCTGCCAAAGGATGTAGAAGAAGATCTGCTGGCCGAAGTGCAGCGGTTGCGTGCGGAGAACGATTACCTAAAAAACTTGCAAGCCTTGGTTTTGGAAGACGAGCGACGCCAGCGCAGAAAGCGCAGGTAGTTCAAAAGCTAAGGCAAAAACACGCACTCAGTATTCTGCTTTCAATCGCTCAACTGCCCCGTGCATCTTTCTACTATCATCTGAAGCGGACAAACAGTGCAGATAAGTATAAAGCTGTCAAAGCGGAGATCACGGCCATCTACCATGAAAACAAAGGAAGATACGGCTATCGCCGCATTACAACAGAACTTCACAAGCGCAATTTCCTCCTGAACCATAAGACTGTCCAGCGACTTATGAAGGAGCTGGGTTTGGTTTGCCGTGTCAGGATGAAGAAGTATCGTTCTTACAAGGGTGAAGTGGGCAAAATCGCACCAAATCTGCTAAATCGGGATTTCCATGCCGAAAAGCCGAATCAGAAATGGGTCACGGATGTGACAGAGTTCAGTTTGTTCGGAGAAAAGCTCTATCTGTCCCCGATTCTCGATCTGCACAGCAGCGATCTGGTCAGTTACACCATCTCGGATCGTCCTGTACTCAGCATGGTAACCACCATGCTGGACGAGGCGTTTGCAAAGATTCCGGCCGAAACAAACCTGATTCTCCATTCTGACCAGGGCTGGCAGTACCAACACA
>OHTI01000202.1_pt1 | contig 41221 bp, 51 predicted proteins | sample 1578941 | NCBI WGS metagenome assembly OHTI01 (sample SAMEA3879609, study PRJEB24766) | human gut metagenome | biome: human-associated habitat; feature: feces | place: USA | collected 1985/1987
GCAATATAGGTGCTGCCCCGCAGCAGACTACCAAGGCCTTCTTTTCGGGCGGAGTAGCCTTTTTCTTCCCAAAACTTCACCTGCCGGGTCCGGTGGTCCAAAATGACCGCCTGACAGACGGAAACAAAATATGTAATGGAGTATACCTTCTCCCGTACCTCCACGGCAATCTGCTTGTCACCAATGTGTACGGAAATAGGAACGCCCTGAAAGGTTACATCCAGGTGCAGCCCCACGGATTCACCGCCCCGCAGATATTTGTACACAGGCTTGACGCCCGGCCCCTTGTATACGCCCACCGCCGCCAGAATATCATTCGGCCGCAGGCGCGGATCCCGGATGCCAATCACCGCCAGGTCCTCCGGCGTCAGATTGCCGTCATCGGCGCCCATGGCGGTGGTGGCCAGAATCACCAGATCACCCGGCTCCAGCCGACCGGCTGAATGGGCGTACAGGCTGTGGTTGAATAGGCCAAAGCGTTCCTTGGCCTGCTGATTGATATGAGTTACAATCCCCTGTCGATCCATGGTGAACATGGCGTGGGAGGATGAGTCCATGACATTTTGCAGTATATCCATCCTGCATACCTCTTTTCACCCATTTCTGCGGTGTTCGTTCCTCTCTGCCCTGCTGTATCCGCAGTTTACACAATAATTTTACACGATTACCGCAAAGTTTTCAATGGGTATAAAATCAAAGCCCGCCTGGGCGGGCCTTGATTTTATTGCTTTTGCTTACAGGTCACAGGCGCACAGATCCTCAAAGGTTTCCCGCCGAATGGCTATATAACTCTTGCCGCCGCTGAGCATTACAGTAGCGGGCCGCGGCAGGCGGTTATAGTTGGAGGCCATAGAGTAGTTGTACGCACCGGTGGTACACACTGCCACAGTGTCGCCGCGGCCCACGGAGGCAGGCAGCATCACATGCTCCTGGATAATATCACCGCTCTCGCAGCAGCGGCCCACTACAGAGGCCTCGAAGTCGCACTTCTCATTCATTTTATTAGCCAGCAGGCAGGTATAGTTGGCTTTATACAGCGCATAGCGTGGATTATCCGGCATGCCGCCGTCAATGGAGACATAGTTTTTATAGCCGGGGATCTTCTTCACCGTGCCACAGGTATACAGAGTCATGCCTGCCGCGCCCACAATGCTGCGGCCGGGCTCCATATGGATCTCAGGCATTTCAATGTTCAGCCGCTTGCAAGCCGTCTGGATGGCTGCCGCCACCTGACTCACCTTGGTGTCCACATCCAGGAAGGGATCACTCTCGACATAGCGGACGCCATAGCCGCCGCCCAGATCCAGCTGCTGCGCCATATAGCCGTGCTTTTCCTTCATAGCGGCAATGAACTCCAGCATAATGACGGCCGCACGCTCAAAAATATCCTCACCGAATACCTGGGAACCCACATGACAGTGGAAGCCCATCAGCTCCACATGGGGCTGGGCCAAGGTAAACACGGTGATTTCCTCCGCTTGTCCGGTCTCCACGGCAGAGCCGAACTTACTATCCACCTTGCCGGTGGAAATGGCCTCATAGGTATGGGGATCAATGCCCGGGGTCAGGCGCAGCAGCACCTTCTGCTTGATGCCCCGGCGGCCGGCCTCGGCCTCAATGGCTTTGATTTCCTCCACATTGTCCGCTACAAAGTAGCCAATATGGTTATCCATACCGTACACAATATCCCTATCGGTCTTATTGTTGCTGTGGAAGTAGGCGTGGGACAGGTCGTAGCCCGCCTGCAGGGCGGTGTAGATCTCGCCTGAGGATACCACATCGATGCCCATGCCCTCCTCCTTCATGATCTCGTAGATGCGCTTGAAGGCGTTGGCCTTGCTGGCATACAGGGGGCGGCTGGAGGGGCCGAAATGCTTCTTGAAAGCATTCTGATACACGCGGCACTGATGGCGGATATAGTCTTCATCCAGCAGATACAGCGGTGTGCCGTACTGCTTAGCCAGGGCCACTGTGTCCTGGCCAGCAAAGTGGAGGTGGCCATTGGCTCCGATAGTAATATTCTCACAGATCATAGCGATATCCTTTCTTTTTCCCACTGATTCGATTCTAATGTATGTGTAAGGCTCACAGCGAGCCGGATATACAAATTTAAGGCTTTTGTTTGTATTTAAGGTGGATAATATCTTGTATGAATGTGTCAGTGAAATTGGGCGCAGGGGCTGCGGCTCAACCACACCACAGCCCCCTGCCCATTCTGCCGAGAGCAGAGGAGATACCGAAATAGATTACTCAGCCTTCTCGGCGACAGCAGTTTCCTTCTTCTTGGCCAGAGCTTTTTCCAGCCAATCCTTGCCGTCCGCAAAGCGGGAGACGATGTAGGTCACCACATAGTCGCCGGCAGAGTTGATCATGGTGGCGGGAGGATCGACCAGGTTGCCGATGGCCACCAGAATGGGGAATGCCAGTTCCATCTGATTGGGGAAGAAGATGGAGCAGATGATGTACTCGCCGATGTAGCCACCGCCGGGCACGCCGGACATACCGACGGAGGACAGCACAGCCACCAGAACGATGGGAATCAGCTTGCCCCAGCTCATATCCTGACCGAACACGCCCCAAACAAAGGCGATCTTCAACACGCAGGAGAAGCAGGAGCCGTCCATGTGCATAGTAGCGCCCAGAGGCACGACCATCTCAGCCACGTCCTTGCTGACGCCGGTATCCTCAGCCTCTTCCAGGTTGGTGGGGATGGTAGCGACAGAGGAGCAGGTACCCAAGGAGACCACAGCGGGCTTGGTGATGTGCTTGAACATGGTCTTCACGCCGTGCTTGCCGCCGCCGAACCAGGCGAACAGCGGGAACGCAGTAAAGATGTAGATAAAGCACAGGGGATAGTACACAGCCATGGCACGCCCATAGGAGCCGGCGATCTGGGGACCGTAGTCAGCGACCAAGCCGGCGAAGATGGCGAAGAAGGCCACGGGAGCATAGTAGGTGATGATCTTGATGAACTTCATCATGACATCGGTCATGCTGCTGAGCCACTTGGCGACCAGGGTCTCAGAGCCGCCCGCCATGTTGGTGGCGAAGCCGAACAGCACGGAGAACACGATCAGGGGCAGCATGGCCTTGCGGGTCAGCAGACCCACGAAGTCGCTGGCGGTGAAGAAGTTGACGATCATGTCGGAGACGGAGGCGTACTCGCCCATTTCCTCAGAGGGGATGTCGTTCCAGGGAACCAGTACCGGGGGGAAGATCTTCATCAGTGCGAACATGATGACAGCAGCGATGGCGCCGGTGATGACGAAGGTCGCCACCGTGGTGCCCATGATCTTACCGGCACGCTTCATGCTCTTCATGTTGGCGATGGAGCCCGCGATGGACACGAACACCAGGGGAACCACCACGCAGAACATCATGTTGATGAACACGGTGCCAAGGGGCTTTACGACAGGGGCCACACTGGGGGCCAGCCAGCCCACCAGCGCGCCAATGATCATTGCGCCCAGCATGATGCCAAGGAAAATATAATTCTTGACGACAGCTTTCTTTTCCATAAGTTTTTACTCCTCCTAACTGATTTTGGTTGATTTGACTGCTCTCTATGTAAAGCATATGCTTACATACCTTAGTTAAATAGTTGTAATTAATGTCAGATGGTCAGGGCCTCGTCGGTAATCTCACCCTTGCAGACGATGTTAGTGGGGCCGGTGAGAAATAGATCGGTGACATGTCCGCTGCCGTCCCGCTCTACGTCAATATACAGGGTACCGCCGGTCATATCCACCCGGACATTTTTTCCGGAGACCTTGCCCAGCAGCGTCAGCACAGTTACCACAGAGCCGGTACCGGTGCCGCAGGCATAGGTGAAGTCCTCCACCCCCCGCTCATAGGTACGCTCATATACATGGTCCGGGCCGATGATCTCGTAAAAGTTCACGTTAGCGCCCTTGGGGAAATCCTTATAGAACCGCAGCTTACGACCCAAACAGAACAGTGTCTGCGTGTCGAAATTCTTCAGGTCCTTCATGGGCACTGCCGCATGTGGGATGCCGGGGTCTCCCAGCTCCACATAGGCGCAATCATAGGTCGCGCCGTCCACCTCCGCCTTGCCATCCAGGCGCATATTGCAGGGATCATTGAGCCGCACACGGTACAGCCGGCGATCCACTCGCCAACCAGTGACCAGGCCCGCCGTGGTCTCCACCTTCTGCACCTCGCCGGCCAATCCGTTTTCATAGCCATACCGGCAGATGCAGCGGGCACCGTTGCCGCACATCTCCCCCATGGAGCCATCGGAATTGAAAAACAGCATCTTGTAGTCGCCGCCGTAGGTGGGCTTTTTCACCACCATGAATCCGTCGGCACCGATGGACATATGCCGCTCACAGACAGTGCGGATGATCTCCGGCCACTTCTCATCGGGTATAGCATCCTGTCGGTCATCCACCACAATAAAGTCGTTGCCGGCACCGTTCATTTTCCAAAACTCCATGGCGTAACGCCCTCCTTTTTGCTTGTAATTGCATTGTACATGTCCTCTATAAGCTTGTCAAATTTTTGTCATAGTCCTATTATTCGGATGCACCGTCCTAAAATCAGGACTATCGCGCATATTTTATGGCACTTTCCCACCAAGAGATAGGCTATACACAGTGGCCGACATATGCAGACCCCCGGCTTCCGCGTAAAGCAGATCCCGGGGGCCGCCATCCTATAATCCTCTTTTCCCTTCTGCTGGCGTATTCCGTTTTATCGGACCCTTCCCTCCTGCCTCAGGATCCTCCTGTAAAGCCATAGAGCTGCCAACATTGAGACGCAATCCACAATGGGCTGCACCATGGTACAGCCGTACATGGGGAGTAATCCATTCAGCAGAAACAGCAGCGGGATATCCAGTACGCCCTTGCGCAGCACGGAGCAAATCAGGGATTCCTTCACTCGTCCCATAGCCTGAAACTGGGTGATCATGGGGTAGCACACGGCCATCATCGGCATAGCCAGCACCATGATTCGCAGAAAGGACGCTCCGTAGGCAACGGTGGCTGGTGTGTCAATAAATAGTCCCACCAGCACCGGCGCCAGCAGCTCATAAGTCAGCACACACACCAGCGAAAATACAACCGATACGCCGCAGCCCAGCTTAAATACCTGATGCCGCCGCTCCTGGTTGCCGGCAGCGTAGTTATAGGCCAGCAGCGGCAGTATGCCACCGGAAACGCCTATGGAAAAATACAGAGGCAGCATGTCCAGCTTTTTGACGATACCCAGCGCAGCCACTGCATCGGTGTCGTAGGCGGACATGAACTTCATCAGTGCCCCTACTGCCACCATGGTCAGCAAATACTGGGCACAGGAGGGAAAGCCGATTTTCACTATGCTGCCCATGTGCTTAGCGGTATACCGCATGCTGCCGGGCCGCAGCGATACCACTGAGCTGCGGCGCCTGTTAAAAATGCAGAAGAGCAGAAACAACGTACCAATGCCATTGGAGATGGCTGTAGCCAGCCCCGCCCCCTGGGCTCCCAATCCCAAAAACTGCGGCAGCACAAATAGTGGATCCAGGGCAATGTTGATAAGGCCGCCCAGAGATACGCCCGCCGACGCTATCCCCGCACTGCCCTCTGCGCGCAGGAGGTTTGCAAGCAAAATGTTGATGATGGCGCAGGGGCCGCCCCAAATAACTACCCATTTGGCATAGTGGAACGCCAACGCATACGTCTCCGACGTAGCTCCGCACAGATGCAGCAATGGTGATGCAAGCCAAGCGAAGACAACGGAAAACAGCACCGCCGCAAGCAGACACCACCAAAAGGAGATGGCCGCAATGCATCGGGCATCCGTGTCTTCATGCCGTCCCAAGGCCCGGGCCATGCAGCTGGCCCCACCTACGGCAAACAGATTGGCAATGGCCGTCATCAGTACGGTAATGGTGTACGCCACCGATACCGCCGCCGTCTGCAGCGGGTCGTTCAGTAGTCCTACAAAATAGGTGTCCGCCAGATTGTAGGCCAACAACACCATCTGACTGGCGATAGCGGGTAAAATCTGCCGCCGCACCGCCTGGGACGCGGGCATTTGCTCAAATAGATAAGTTTTATCGGTTGAACGATCCATATCGTGCCTCCCGCATATTATTCGGAATCATTTTACACCGGATAAAAACAGATAGCAAGCAAAGAAGCTGTCGTATGAGTCGTATTCTTCAAGTATTCCTCTAATCCCGCCCCCTCCCACCTATTCATTTGCACATTGAGCTGTCCCTTTGCTTCAAATGAATCTGCGCAGGGCATTTACACGGTTATTGGGATTCTGTCCCCATGATCTCAAAAAGCTTTCCCGCTTTTCTGTGCCGGACAACGATTTTCGTTGTGTTTTTCTCCTCAGTATGCTACAATAAAAGAAACAAAGCAGCAGCGGCACAGTAAGCCGCATGAAAGGAGTTCCCATGAAGAAACCACCCAAACCTAAAGATACGGCCCGCCGGCTCAAGGCCACAATCCGCCAGCAGCCGGCTGTTTTTGCCGTTTATGTAGTACTGCGGCTGATTGTGGTGGCAGAGCTGGTTCTGTCCATCCTCCGGGGCGAATACGAGAGCGCCTTCATCTGCCTGCTGGTACTGATTTTGTTTATTTTACCTTTTTTCATCCAGCAAAACTTCGGTATTCAACTGCCGACCACCCTGGAAATCATCATACTTCTGTTCATATTTGCGGCAGAAATACTGGGCGAGCTGGAGGGTTATTTCATCACCTACCCCAACTGGGACACCATGCTCCACACCACTACAGGCTTTCTCTGCGCAGCCACCGGCTTTGCCCTCATTGATATTCTCAACCGAAACAGCCGCATCAAGTTTCAGCTCTCCCCCATATATGTGGCTTTGGCTGCTTTCTGCTTTTCCATGACCGTGGGTGTGCTGTGGGAATTTTTCGAGTTTGGTATGGATCGGCTCTTCCATCTGGATATGCAAAAGGACACGGTGGTTCAGAGCATCACCTCCGTGATGCTGGATCCCACTAACAGCAATACCCCCATCACGATAGACGGTATCCACTCTGTGGCGGTCAACGGCAACGATCTGGGCTTTGACGGCTACTTGGATATCGGCCTGTATGATACCATGGAGGATCTGTTCGTCAACTTTATTGGCGCCGTGACCTTCAGCGTTATTGGGTATTTCTATATCAAGCACCGGGGCAAGGGAAAGCTGGCCCGGGCTTTCATCCCAACCCTCAGCGAGCAGGAGGAGCAAGACCCCGCCGCGCCGGACTCTTCCCGGGAAAACTCTAAATAACACACCGCGGCCCACCACTATTCTGCCCTCCCCTGCATCTGTTTTTGCAGTTGTGCTAGTCTGCTGCTGTCCAACGGCTTTTCCCTAAAGGTCGTGCAGAGGTGGCTGGGCCATTCTGACATAAAAATGTTAACTTCTACGGCCATTTAGATGCAGCTCGGAAGCAATCTATAGCGGGCAAAATGAGCAGGCTGTTTTCCACCGCTGCGAATGAATGATGGTGTTAGAAAACTGTTAGAAATCAGACGATTTTCTGGTCCGCAACAGAAAAAGAAAAAGTCCCGAAACCCTTGTAGTTTCAGGACTTTTTTGGTCCGAGTGTCGAGATTCGAACTCGAGGCCTCTTGAACCCCATTCAAGCGCGATACCAAACTTCGCCACACCCGGATATTTTATTTTTTGCGTCTTCGGAATCGAATCAGCTTATTTATAATACCACTGAGCGTGGCAAATGTCAACATATTTTTTCCGAAAAAACCATCTTTTCTTCTTTTGTTTTTATTGACAAAGCTTTCCCCCTATGGTAAAATAATTCTTGCGTTTGGGTTGAGCGCACTTTCACACACGGAGAGATGGCTGAGTGGTCGAAAGCACCGGTCTTGAAAACCGGCGATGTGAAAGCATCCGTGGGTTCGAATCCCACTCTCTCCGCCAAACCGCATTATATGGTTTTGCAGAAGTACCCAAGTGGCCGAAGGGGCTCCCCTGCTAAGGGAGTAGGCGGCTTAAAAACCCGCGCGAGGGTTCGACTCCCTCCTTCTGCGCCAAACCCCGGAAGCCCTTATTTTTAAGGGCTTCCGGGGTTTTTTATGCCATGAATTTGCGCGGGGGAATTTTTAAAACTGTTGCGCAGAATTGGAGTAACTTGCGCGGAATCGCATTCTATGGTTGACAAAATGGTTGACGTTTTTTGCTGCAAAATCACCCATTGCGATACATGCTTTGGCAGCTCTTTACATCCTTTGCCTTGTCGATTTGCTTCTCGTGCAGATAATCATAGATAGCCTGCATGGAGGCGGGCGGTTCACCCTTTGCCTTGCGATACTGCTCAATCTGGCGGACAACTTCTCCATGTAGCAAATCCATGTGCCGCATTTCTTCCGTGGATAAATCGTAAAACAGTTTCGCAAGCGTGGGGTCGGATTCCTTGTATTTTAGGGCGCACTTTGCATATACTTCTGCATCGTGGATCTCGCTATCGATAAAATTTTCCAATTTCTCAATAACTTTCATCCCGCACCTCCATCAGATGCGCTGTACCCGGAGGGCAACATTACTAACTGTGGATGCCGCGCCAGTCAGTACCAGCGACAGCGCAGAGCCGGATGCGCAACACGCCTGACGCACAAGAGCGGGGAATGCCAGCGCAACAGGCGCGCCAGCCGCAGCATTTGCGGAAGCTGTCGCACCGGGAACAACCACGCCGTCCTTGATGAGCGTTGCAGTGACCGTCCCTGCCGCCGTGGGGGATACAGTGATGGACACATCGACATCATAATATCCTTTGCCAACGATATTGACAGCGTTTCCGTTCAAAGAAATATCACATCCATAGCGGCGGATAAGACTACCCAGAGGGATAACACCATTTACGGCAACCTCCGTGGGGGTCTGCATAGCAGTGTAAATCGCAGATTTGCAAGACATTGTAAAATCTCCTTTCTAAACTAAAAGGGCGGGACACCAGCCCCGCCCATAACCCGGCCAAAAGGGGCCTATCGTTCTGTGTCAGATGTTTGCGCCGCAGCAGCTGTTGCAGCCGCAGAAGGGGGAATTACCGGCGTTGTAAGTGTAGCCGTTGGGATAGCGCACCACACCATACATCCGGTTATCCATCTCAAGGCTGGCAATGCGGGCGGACTGCTCCGCAATGCGATGTTCAAGCTGGGACTTCTCCAGCGCCGCAAACTTGGCCTCGATGTTGGCGTTTACGCCATCAATGGCCCGCTGTGTTTCGCAGCAGCACTGCGCCATCTGGCTCTGGATGCTGTTGCCTGTCTGCATGATGGTCATGTTGGTGCCGTTCTGCGCCAAAGCCATCTCCTTGCCCAACTGCCCGATGCCGCCCTGCATCTCGTAACCAAGATTGCAGATGCCGTTACCGATGTTGGTCAGGCGGTCGTTGATCTGCCCAAACTGCTGGCCGAACAGAATCTCCTGCTGGCTGGCAGCGGTAGCGAACTGCCCGAACTCACCCTGCCGATTCCAGCCGTTGCCGCCAAAACCAAACATGAACAGGAACAGAACAACGATAAGGAACCAGCCAGAACCCCATCCGTTCTCATCATTTGCGCCACGTGTCACAGCGGCGATATCGCTAAGGGACATACCGTTCTCCATGTGGGAAACTCCTTTCATAAAATTTTTATAAATAAACCGTGTCGACCCGGCCTATTTCAGAAATTGCATAAAGTCCTTTGCTTGTTTCTGCAAATCAGCAAACTGCTCTTTGCTCATTTGCCCAGAAGTTAGTAACCGCTCGATTTCCTGCTGTGCTTTTTGCGGGGTCATGTTGGCGGCGAATTTTCGGAACTCTGCCACCATCGCAATGGGGTTATTCGGCTTTCGATTTCCGTTTCCCATCAGCATTTGCATCATTGGATTTGCCATTGATTGTGTCCTCCAGTCTCTTTACGCGTTCTTCCAGGCTGCTTACATCTACAGGCGGGGTAGCCTGATACGGTGCGACGGTGTAGGGCGTTACCGTTGCATACCCCGCGCCGTCCGTCTGTTTCATCCACACAATGGGGTCGTTTTCATCCATCAGCAGAATGGAGCTGTTTGGGGCCATTCTGAAAGCCTCTGCGCCGTTTCTCCCGTTTACCCTTGTAATTTGGCACACAAACGCTTGCGGGGATCCTGCGGCGTTCTGGGGGGCATAATTGCCGTACTGGCCGTTATATCCCATCGGCTGATATGGATTCTGATAATAAGGATTAAATGCCATCAACATACCGTCCTTTCTTCACAGAACAATTCGGCAAAATATACATATATCCGCAATTCTTCCGGGTCTGGGAACAAGGTCAAAATATCCCTTGCCATTTGCTCCGTGTAACCGCAGGCTATAAGCCGTTCGTACATTTTGCCACCTTCTTTCTGCTTTTATGGTACAAAAAAACAGGCACCCGAAAGTGCCTGAAAAGTGTCAAAAAAGCCAAAATCCCCCCGCCGGTTAAGGCAGGGGGATAAATAGTTCCTGTGCAATTTTATGATACGCTCTGCATCTATGCCTCTTTACGGTTTCAACGGACATATTCCGCTCCATAGATACCTGTACGCAGCTTTTGCGGCGTACATCGCATTCTATGATTACCATCGCTTCGTTGTCGGGAAGCAAAAACGATTCGACAAACGCAATGGCTCGTTTCGGTGGCAGCTTTGACAAAAAGTCTCTTACGGCCTTGTGGTTGCTGTTCATACGCAAAACAAATAGCCGTGGAGGTGCGGATGCTTATGCACGGGCGTGAGGCCGGCGTAGCGGTGTCCTCTGCGCCCTCCAGGTGTTTACCGTTACCGGATATACCCATCAAACCCGGCATCCTTCAGCCGCTCAGCGGAGCAGCTCGTTCACTCTCTTCTGGACAGCAGCGTAGTCGTATCCAGCGGATTCGAGCTTGCAGCGACGCTCAGCACCGTTGCCCCATTTGCCGGCAATAACTTCCCGGGCAATCTCGTTAACTGACTTTTTCACAACACTACCAGTGGTGATGGTGCTGAGATCAACCCAGCCATACACGCCGCTAATGTACGCGCCTTTGTCATTAATAGCGCGGAGGTGGATCGGATGCTTTCCGCTGCTTTTTGCCGTCACTTTTGCCTTGGATGCCTTGACTTCAGTGCCGGATGTGGCATTTGCGCTCGTATAGTGCTTGCCTCCCTTGAAGTCCACAATCTCGCCGACATTCACATCCAGCGTGGTGGGCTTGCCCGGCTGCTCAGGCTCTTCCTTGCTGTTCAGCAGCTCATTCACACGATCCTGCATGGCATCATAGTCGTACCCTGCGGACTCCAAACGCTGGCGGCGGTCGGAGCCATTGCCCCACTCACCGCGGATCACCTCCCGGGCAACCTCGTCCACGGACTTAGCAGGCTGGGCAGATAGACGGCTATTGACCTTTGCGGCAATGCGGCCCATGCGCTTGTGCAGGTAGGGCCCGGGACAAGCCGTAGCCGTAAACATACGGTGCTCGGTCAGGTTGCCGTCTGCACCCCCGGTGTAGTTAAGGGCCTTGATGCCGTTGCGCTGGCAGATGTCCACGCACAGGTCAATCAGCTTGCTATAAGCCGCATCGGACACGGGCCAGTCGCCGCCGGTGGCGCAGTTGGCAACCTCGATATTCACGGCGCGGTTGTCGTTGCTGGGGGACGCAGAGGCCCATGCACGATCTCCCTCGTCCACATAGAGGCCCACCCGGCCATCGGAGCCGATGCCATAGTTGGCGCTGGCTTCGCGGTTGGGGTTGACAAAGAGATTGCCGCAGGTCTCCACAGACAGATCACCGGCCATGTGGTGGATGGTAATCTTGTCAATGGCGTGGTTCCGGGGATGGTCGCAGTTGGGGGAGAGCTTAGTGTGGGATACCAGGCTGGAATTACTCATTGCCGCTGCCCCCTTTGTTGTAAGTGGCCGTGGAGATGCACAGCACCGCGCCCAGGAACGTGTCCACGGCGGTGATGGTGGTGACGATCTCCTCCGAGTAGGGCCAGGCCCACACGGCGGACAGGGCCGCGTACAGCGTGGCGATGGCCGGCAGGACGATGATGACCACCCACTTGAGAATGTCATACAGCTTGTCAGGGATTTTCATGGTTTGCTCCTTTCCGTGCCCGATTCGGGCACCACAAAAATTAATGATTGTTTTCCAGGTCCGCGATGCGGTGGTTGGCGACCTTGATCTGCTCCTCCAACACCGGGACACGCCGCGCAAAATTGTTGTGCTCCCGGACTTCCCGGGTCAGCTCCTCCAGCTTAGTGTCGGTGACGGCCTGCTGCGTATCCAGCTTGGCCTGCACATCCCGGGTGGTCTTGTTGCTTGTGATGATTACCCCCAGCAGCGACAAGCCGCTGGTAATCAGGGCCACAATGATAGTTTCCGTCATGTTCATTCCTTTCCTGCCGCCAGCAGCGCGGCAAACATAAACCCCAAGCACGATGATGCGGGGATAATCAATAACAGCCACAAAGGATCCATACGGCGCACCTCCTCAGCTTGCAATCCATATTCCGGCGATGTAAATATAGTACCCGGCGGCTATAGCCTCTTTGGGGCGTATCTGTATGGTGCCGGAGGTGGTCAGCCTCGCATCTAATGACTTTTGACAGTATACACTTAGGGCATAGGTGGACGTTGGGCGATGGTCGCTTATGTCGGCAATGTCGTATGTCGTATCAGCCGTTAGCGAAACATTGGTCTCTCCCGATACCCTCAGGATGCCGAGGCCCATCATAGCGGAGTATTTTGCCATACCGCTAAAGCCCTTCAAGTTTGATCCGGACGCGCCAATCGTCAGATTGGTAGGGCTAAGGCCCAGCAGCGTCAGGGTCCCCGCCACATCGTCATAACGAATCACGCTGCGGCTGTTTTGGGCGTCGTAGACGCCCCAAGCTGCTGTGGATTCCCCGTTGCCGCCGTATACGCCCACATTGTGCGGATTTGCGGCTCCGTCCGTGGTCTGAAAATAGATGTCCTTTTCCGTGTCCGACTTTTTGTATCCACCCATATAGACAAATCGATCCGCATAGATTGACTTGTCAAAGTAGGCATCCAGCCCCACCTGGAATGCCTTGGTTTTATCGTCATCGCATAGTCGGCCAATCCCAACGGATGATTTTGATTTTGCTAAGTGCTGCAGCACAAAGGACGCCGAAATGTCCCGCATGCTGGAATTGCTGGTGCTAAAAGCATCCGTTGCCACCACGCGCACTGTGTAGCGCTTATTTGTATCGGCGGGGAAAATAATGGTGATGTTTTTAGGGGCATACTTATCGGCATCCGGTATCGTTGGTGTTACTTCCGTCCATAATCCCGTGCCACCATATTCTCGGTACTGCACCTTGTAAGCCGCCGTGTTTTTGTTAGATAGCGGGGTAATGGCGGCGGTAAAGGTGACTTTACCGTACTCTCCCGTGCGGCTCGCTGTGCCATTTTGCGTGCAGCGGGTGGCCGAAATGGCCGAGATGGTGGGGACGCTGTATTTGGATACCGTATAGCTTAGCGATTTTGTAGCCGTGCGCCCACGGCTATCCGTTACAGCGCATGTGATATACACCGTGCCGTAGTAAGGCAAAAGCCCCGTTGTCCCGCTCGCCGCAGATGCGGTATACAGTGTGCCGGAGCCAGCCGACCAGCCCACCTTAATGCTATAGGATTTAATGGTGCTGCCCTGCGCACCCGTGCCAGTGATTGCAACTCTGATTTTACTGAGCAGCTGCAGGAAATACCCGGTATATTTTGTTTTGTTGCCCGTTGGGTCAGTTACGGACACTGTCAGTGAAGGCACCTCGCTTGCCGGGATCGCCAGCGTCACCGCACACTCCGACCGCCCCACATAAGTGCTACCGTTATAAGTGTTGGTAATGATCGTTACGACCAACTGTGTGCTGTTGGGCGCGTTGGTGGCAAGGCTAACGGGAGGTGTCCAGTGATAAGTTCCCGCTGTGCCATCATATCCCGTGATCTGCACAGCGCTATTGCTTCCGATCTTGTAATAGAGTTTGTCAGTAAAGCTTGCGCTCTTGCGGTCAATTGTGATTTTAAGGGCCGTACCGAGTGTGCCCGTGCTGGGCGCTGATACAGCAGATGCGCGTGGGATGGTGTCCAGCGTCAGCGTCTTGGTCTGCGTGATTACGCCCGCGCTGATCTCCGTGTCCATCCACGTCCGCACCTTAATGCTCCCAGTGCCATCAGCCTTGTGGCTGACGGTGAGGGTGGTATCCAAGATGGTCTTGGTGGTATTTTGCGGCAGCGTAAACGCTACTGTGTGCTCGGTCTCTGTGCCGCCATTAATGGTGATGTAGTAATACGCCTTATCACCGGGGGCGTTGTTATAGCTGGAGCCGGTCTGCTGTGATGTCCACTTTATGCGAACTTTTGAGGTATTATTGGTTATGCTTTGGCCTATCTGTTCCAGTGTTAGAGTCTGATTTACACTCATTGTTACATCCCTCGCTACGCTATAATTACATCGCCATTATCGTCTGCCTGCATAAGCACTTCACCGATCATAATAGTGGACACCGTAAGGCGCTTAGCTACTACACCATCCGCTGTGATTTCCAGTTCCGCCACATTGTCCCGGAGAAATTGGAGTGTGTCGTTATCCAGCCTTAGCTTTATTGGATTGTCTGTCTCTCCAATTACCAGGCCATCGTCTCCAACATGGAACGATTTGGTAATGAGCTGCAAGTCATCATCCAGCCCCGTAATACGGACGTTTAGTGCGTCTGCCGTTTGCTTTATCTCACTTTCAGCCTCAGCGCGAGTAATTTTAGAGGTCAGTTCCCCGTTGATAGCGGACAATGCCGCAGAAAGCCCATCAACATCATCCTGCTTTATTATCAGCGCAGAGCCGAGTATTTTCCCATCGTCCGTTAATGCAATATCTGTGACGGTTTTGCCGCCGTCAGAAGAATATCCGAGACCACCAGCGGACATAATCCACATCTTAGTATCATCTTCCACCGATGGTGTGTTTCGTATAACCCATCCGGTAGGGAACCCGTCATCGTCATAAGTGATCTCGAAATATCCACCCTTGGCCCCAATGATCCTTTCCGTAGCATCCCGAAATGCTTTGCGCACGTCATTGTACTGCTGCTGCACCTTTTTTTGAGTGGGCGATTCCACGGCGTAGTCCGCGTCCTCAGTGCCGTAGCAGGTGATGTCAGCGGACATGCCGCCCTTGATGGTCATGCGCTGCTCCATAACGTAGACCGTCAGCGCCTTACCGTCTCGCCCGGTCACGGTCACACTGTCCCCGGCCTCCACGGCGGGATTGCCGCGCCACTTGAGTTTGCAGGGCATAAGAGACTTGCCGGAAATTTGCGCCAGCACCACTGTCGCCTGCTCGGCGGTCATATAGGGGTTGGTGGATGTGATGCCCAGCCCTGTTCCGACGCTGATGGGGTTTTCTTCAGTGCCGGTCAGTAGGCTGTTGATGGTAAATGCACCGTCGGCGGTTAGCTCCAAGCCGTCCATATACTGGACGTCCCATCCGAGCGTCAGACCGTTGTCGGCGTACCAGCAAAACACAAGGTTGCCTGTGGCGTCAAACTTTGCGTTGCAGCCGATCAGCCCGGCCAGCCATCCCAGCTGCTGCCGCAGAGACCCAGAATAGGGTGCGGCGATCTGTATATCCGGCATAGTCACACTGGGCGCAGTCACATGGGCCTGAGTGCAAACGTCTACCAGCATCTGCGTCGGCGTGGCGGGGAATGGGACGGTAGGCACATACTCCGCTGTCAGCCCCGCCATGCGGTCATAGCCAGTGATGGTCAGCCACAAATCCCCCGTCTTTTCCACGCCGTCTGATGGGATGTAAAACTTGCCCTTCGGAACAAACTGCGCCGCGCCGTCCACCATAATCCCGGCATAGGGGGTAAAGTTTCCGCCGGAGAGCGGCAAAGCAGGTGTTTGCTTGTAAATGACCACCTTGCACTGGCTGGAAAACGCCGCGCCGATGGTCGCGCCATCCGAAGACCCGAACTGCTCTGTTATGCTGATTTCCTGCACCTCGGAGGCGGCAAGTTCTGTCGTGCCGTTAAACAGTATTTTGCTTGTAATCTCCCGCCCGGGCGCTGCACAAGCGGAGTTAAATGCTTCTGTTACAGAGTACATATGTCACCTCTCGATGAAGTTCATGGAAAGCCCTTCCCATTGATATTCGCCATCAATAAGGCTATACATGGGTGCTGTCCTGTCGCCAACATAGGCGGTCATTTGCCGTTCAGAACCTGTCATAGCATCGGGATATTTTACCTTGAAAAAAACCTCGTCTACAGCCTGCAGTAATGTGGACATCGGCGCGGATTTTATGGGCGGCCACGATAGAGTTAGCTTACGCTTAGTCCCTACCCGGTCACGAAACAAGTCTCCGTTTTGGTTTCTCCCCGTTCCATCTGCGTCAACATCCTGTATGCCCCACGAATATTCGCTGGGGTCAGGCAGCGGGACATTCGTCCCGTCTGCCTTCGTAATGGTTAAAATTGCCATTTGACCTCCTTATGTGACAAGAGGACTTGCCCCAGTCGCCCGGACAACGGCGTTGTTCTCTCTAACCACTGTCTCAAACAATTTCTTCCCAGTCACGCTATCGAGAACAATGGTCACATGGACTTCTCCAGAACCGCCGGATTCTTCGCGGACAATTTTCCGAATAAGTCCTTCCGGGGCTTCGATGTTATTTCCGTGGGTCTGATCGCCGAGCACAGCAAGGAATTCATCGTTTGCGGGAATAACCGCGCCTTTAGCGAGACGCGGGAGCACATTCTCGCTGATATAGTCAATGTTTACTCCAATAGATTTGCCCCCTACATACGGCACCCACGAAGGGACATCGAAACTAATCTTGTTCATCTGCTTAATGAGCCAGTTAAGCCCTTTGATGATGATGTTGATTGATCCATTAAGCAGATCGATTATGGTGTTCCAAATGCCCTTAAAAATGTCCTTAATTCCCTCCCACGCTTTATCAAAATCGCCCGAGAAAACGCCGGAGATAAACTTGATTAGCCCGGAGAAAATCGTCTTAATGTCGTCGATTACATTTCCAACGGTTTGCTTGATGTTGCCAAAAACGGCGGTTACAATAGCCTTGATTCCGGTAATAAGCGGTTTGAGCTTCCCGTTTGTTTTTTTGTCGATCCAATCCAACAGCCCATTTAGCCAGTCCCTTATGCCATCAATAACGGAGCCGATTATTCCTTTCAGCCCGGAAAAGATTTTCTCGATCCCTTTCGCTGTGCGCTCCGTATCTCCTGTAAAGATTCCAGCAAAGAAGTCAATAAACCCTTGCAGAGTCTCTTTTACGCCGCTGATAAGTTCTTGCCCATGCCCGGTAGAAACTGTGATGCTCAAAAGCAATGCGGCAATCATTGCGATTAGCAAAGGAATCCAAGACCCAACCAGTATACCGATCCCGACACCTGCCGCAAGAATCCCTGCAATAGCAAGCATTTGGTTCTGGAAATTCCATCCGCTTTTTTCTGCATCAGAAAACGCGACAGCCAGCACAGCAAGACCGGAAACAATAGCTGTAATTCCTCCTGCAACCGGCCCAAGTGCAACATATAGCCCGGTCACGGCAAGCGTCATGCCGAAAATCATGCCTGTCATGTTCTCCTCTGTAACGCCGTTTACGATTGAATCGAGAATGTTTTGCACCAGCGTAAGCGCACCAAAAATACCGACAGCCAAGCCAATGGTTTTCTGAAAATCAAGGCCGAGTTTTGGGCCAAGTTTCCACGCCGCTAATCCAGCGCCAATTGCAAGAATCCACGGGAGCGCATTTTTGAGCTTCTGCGTGACTTCATCAGCCTGCTTACTTACATCATTAAGAAAACCATACTCAGGCAATTCAAAGTCAAAACCGCTGCCGCTGGGCATACCTGCAGAACCAGACCCGGACGCAGTGTTGCCGTTCAGAATGTTAAGCTCATCAAAGCCCATAACAGACTTTTTCAGTTCTTTTGCTGCGCTTGTTGCATCGTCAAAGCCTGCAGCGGCATCTTCTGCGCCGCTGGCGAGATTCCCAACGCCGGAATAATCAATCTCCGTGAGCTTAAAGTGAAACAGTTTTGCAATAGCATCCGCCAGCTCGCGTACAATATGAAGGACGGCGATTGCAATTGGCAATATCTTTTGAAGAATAGGAATAAAAATATTACCGATTGCTCTTGATGCCTGTGTTAACTGCGCTTGGAAAATACGGAGCTGGTTTGCGGGGGCATCCAGAGAACGAGCCATATCGCCCTGCGCCGTTGTTACCTGTGTCATAATTGCGTAGTAACGCAACTCCGCCTTTTCTGCCTGCGTCATGGCAGAAACAGACTTTTCGATTCCCAGCGTCAATGCGGTTTGTTCCAGTTTGGCTTGAGACAGGTCATAGCCCAATCTACGCAACGGTTCCAATTCGCCAGAAACGCCGGATTGCAGCTTTTGCATAGCATCTTCAACGGAGATGTTGAAGAACGAGGAAATGTCATATCCGAGCTGCGTAAGGTTTTTACTCATAAGGTAAGAACGGTCTGCGACAGATCCGAAGCCGGACAGCAAAGTGTTAAATACGCCCTGATTCCGCATCCATTTTGCAGGGTCAATGCCCATTATTTCGCCAACATTTTCCGCATACTCTTGGGCTTCTTTTGCGTATTGACCCATTGACGCAGTAAACAGGTTCAAATCCTCTTGGTAGGCATTTGATTCAGTGATGGCCTTGCTGATTTCTTGGCGTATCATACGAATTCCGGCCATAACCGCTGCCGTTTTTATGTTTTTGAGAGAAATCCCAAATCGGCTCGTTTGGGTGGATCCTTTGTTTACCGTGTTGTTGTACTTCTCGGTAGTTGTTATGAGCCGCTGAATTCGAGACGGCATGGCACTAAATCCATCGGCTACATGTTGCATTTCTGTGGCAAACGGTCTCAGCGCATTTGCAAGCCGGGTCATTTGGTTTGAAAACTCGTCGATGTCTGCGGCGCGGAGTTCGCGCACCACATCAGGGAAAGCGCTGAGCTGGTTAATGTACGAACGCATGTGCGCACCTTCCAGTTCGGATAGCGGGCGCAAAGCATCTGCGACATTGTAGAGCTTGTCTATATCGCCATCGGAAATCCCGGATAGTGCAATTCCAAGCGATTGCATATTAGTGCCAAGCGATTTTGGAATCTTAACGGTTCCGACATCGGATATTGCCTGTAGACCGGCAGCGATAGATTTAAGTCTTTGCCCAACTGCACTGGCCCCAGACAGCGCTGTATTGAGCGCCGCAATCTGCTTTGCAGCAGTTCTTACGCCGGACGCTCCGCCGGAAGTGGCAGTCTTTAGGGAGGACAACGCTTTTTCAAGCCGTCCCAAAGACGCAACGGCGCTGTCGCTGTTCTCTTTGATTTGAAATTCAAGTCCGCGAATTTCAAGATTGTCCATGCTTTTCACCTCCCGGCTCGAATTTCTTGTTATTTGCAATCATGAACATTTCCATAACTGCTTTTGCACGGCTATCATTCTTCTGCTCTTTTACTTTTTCCTCCGCAGAATTACTGCGTTCTCCCACCTGATAGGGGGAATCTCGATACGGAATAGGCTTTGTGCCTTTCTTTGCAAACGCATGAAGAATAGGCGATACATCCGCCAAGGCTTCATAAAAATATGCCCCCTGTAGCCATGCTTTCTGGTTATCCAAGTCCTGCTTGATTTTCGCTGCCTTACGGTAGTACTTGACCAACTCGCAATCCATTTCCCAAAACTGTTCGTAGGTCATGCCTATTGCAAGGTAATAAGGAAAAACCTCATAGAACTTTTCCGTGTAAGCGTAGAGGGGGGCAATCCCCCCCTCTTTATTGGGCGGCGGTTCGCTTACCAGTCCACCGTCCAGCTGGCGTTTCCCTCGGCTTCGGGATCATCCATAAGCGCAACAATAGGCTCGCTATACATCTCCACCAGCTTGCCAAGCATATCGCCCTTGTTGGGCAGCTGGGCATAAATCTTGTCGATCACGTCACGCTTTACATAGCGGTGATGCGCCAGAAAAGCGCCGGCGAACAGGGCGGGCAGATAGGTCATGGGCTTTCGCTGTAGTTCCTCGATCTCGAAGCCCTGCCGCTCCATCATCTCCACAGACTTTCTGGTGTATTCCAGCACATATTTCACATCGTTGTGCTCGATGGTCATTGTCTTTGCCATAATTCCTCCTTACTCGCCGTCATCCAAAGTAATGACAGAGGTGGGCGCAATGGTGATATTCATCCCGACCACTTCGTTTACGCCGCCGCCGGTGGGATACACGGAAAGCTGGCCCTTGAAGGAAAACTTTCCGTCAGAGCCGGTGGGGGTAACAGAGCCACCGGATTCTGTGCCGCCAAACCACACAGCATAATCCGCTTCCGTACCCTCTTTTGCTTTCAGAGTCTTGTAATCGGCCAGTGAGTAGTTTGCTGTGAAACTCAGGCCGTCCATAGACTGAATACCGGCGATGTAGGTCTGCATCTTATCAGACAGGGTGGTGGTTTCCAGCATTTCGGGGTCACCGCCAAGGTCGGGGAACTCCTTAATGTCCACCAGTTTTGTCCAAGTGTTCCCGGGAGCACTTTTCTGCATCAGAAAACTCTTATATGTACTGATTGGCATAATTTACCTCCTAAAAAGTGTTTTTCCGTCCGTTTCGGCACGGTATCGTGCCACTAAGCGATAGATTGACGCACTTTCCATGTTCGGGACGGGTGTCATGGAAATGCGTGTGAAATTCATTGCATACAGCATTTTGTCGATTTCTGACAGGATGCTGCGGCACTCTGATTTGCTTTCTCCGGTTTTGGTGGAGTAGACATTGACCTCATACATGACGGTTGCAAACCGTTCGGTGCCGGAACTGTCCTGGTTAGATGTGGTCGTGTAATTGTCCTGTTCCACAATGCTTGCGTGGGGGAACTTGGGGGGAGATTTTATATACGCCCCGGAAACATCTATCCCCTTGAACTTCTTTCGCAAGGCTTCTGCGATCGGGGTAAAAATCATCCGTTCCACATCAATCATCCGAACACCTCCTTTACGATTTCTCCAAGCCGAAACTTCAATTCTTTTACGGCGTTATACATGGGCATATTGGCCGGATTACCATGTGTAAGAACAAGCGTCCCCTTTGCTCTTTCGCCTACAACGGTTCCGTTTGTACCGGGTTCTCCGTAATAGCCCCATGTGGATTGTTTCCCGCGTCCTTGTCCATATTCTCCGCGCGCCATTCCCAAGTCCCTTGCTTCCGGGTGATTATCCGGGTATGTTACGCCTGTGCCAAATTCAATAAATAAGACCGTGCCGCCAACGGCGACAACGGCCTTTATTTTTCCTCGATCTTCGACAGACACGGTTACATCGTTTGTGCCGTCATATTCGGCGCTCGCAAAGCCTGCGCTTGCCACTTCGTATCCCTCTTGTGTAAGGCGTTCCAAAAGCCTTGCGCAGCCGCTTTTTATCCATTCCCGGTACTCCCGAACGGAATCGATCATCTGCTGTACGCCGGATGGAGAGAGGGTGGTAACAACCTTGTGCTTCACGACACATTCACCTTGCTTATGGCAATAGAGATAGAATTCAGGGATTTGGCCACGCGCTTTACGATGTAGTCATAAAGCGGTTTCTCGTCCTTATATTCCGGATTTTTGTCCACAAACAAAACGGTATCTTCTGCAATGGGGCAATCCATGTCATCCGTGACGATGACCTTGTCATAGGAAACAAATTGCCCAAATTGCTCCACTTGCGCCGCCCCGGATGCAGGGGAGATATTCGCCAGCATTTTCACTGCGTCCTTGTATTTCACGGACATTTGCCCGGTTTCGTAGCCGTCATCGGACATATTCATAGTTTTCCCGTCATACAGGAGATACCAAAATGCCGATTTGTTCCGATCCATACATCTCATTTCACCACCCCCGCATAAGGGACAATGTCACGCAAAAGGGAGGACGGAACATCGCCGTCTTCATAGGAGCGAGAAATACCATTCTCGCTGTGCGCTGTTTCGCCCTCTGCTCCGCGCTTGTTCAGCAGATATGCGGCAATCTCCACTTGGGTCATGTGATACCGTTCGGGGACTTCTTTAATCGTGTCGTCAAACGGGTATAGTTTGCGCAGCACTTTATCACCAGCAATAGCAAGGTAGGCGGAAAGCACACTTCCTTGCTGGTCTGTCATAGTAGCTAAAAGCTCGGTCTTTTCAGCTTCGGTCATACTTCCCGCCCTCCTTTATCAGCCGGTCACAGCTTTGGTGTTTACAGGATTGCTTGCGTCATTGGCAATAAACACGCTGCGGCTGTAGGTGGGCGCAGTGAAATCGGTGGAAATACCGGTGAACTTGCCATGATACCATTCGGGGCCGTGGTCAAGACCTACCTGGCCGAACAGCTGATACTTCTCACCAGCACCGGTCTTGGACAGCTGCTCCAGGAAGAAGTTACCCTTGCCGGGAACAGGCTGGTACACAGGGGCGATAACATCCAGATTCAGCAGCAGTGCGGTGCCAGCGGGCAGGCACTCGCCCAGGTACAGATAAACCACACCAAGGGGAGTGATTACGCTGGACAGCGCGATACCGTTAATCTCACGGGCGGCGGGAACCACGGTAAGACCGTTCTGCACGGCATCCGCATTGATCTGGAACATGGTCACGGCATCGCACCACAGCGCCAGGCCATTTGTGGGGGCGTTTTGTCCGTAAATCTTCTTCACCATGTCGGCTACATCCCAGAGGCCCAGGGGCTTGGATGCCATAGCGGTAACATTGGTGGTAATGGCGGTGGTCAGGCCACGGGTCTTGTTGATCTTGGAATCGTCCGCGGCCTTGTTGTATGCGCCCTGGATGAAGGTGAACTCCATATCCCGGGCAATCTTCTGAATCTTTGCGCCCACCTGGAAATCCAGTTCATTGATGGGGTTTGCCTGCTGATTCTCGATATTCACGCCGGACAGAGTGCCCATGTTGGACATCTTGGCGTAGGAAACACCTACGGTCTCTTGGAAAATCTGCGTGACATTGGTTTTCTGGGTGCGGGTCACCACGGTGGCATCAGGTGCAGTCAGGGACGCGGTCTCGCTGATTGCGGGCTGTGCGCCACCGGCAGAGCTATATTCCTGACCTGTGACGAACTCTACATGGTTGGTGGTTTTTGCCCGGCTTCCAATGATGGAAGACAGAGGGGTGCGGGTGTTGCCCTTGTTGAAGAGCATCCCGGAGTAATTCAGCACTCCGAAGCTGGTAGCAAAAGTATCTGCCATTTTAATTCATTCTCCTTTACTGTGTGTTGTTGTCCTGATTCATTAGGCGGGTATAGTACGCCGCCTCCGCAAAATTGCCGGTGCTTTGCGCATCGGCAGCTTTTTTGAAAAAGTCTGCACCATTCGATCCGGATCCGGAAGCGGGCTTGGGTGTGCCTTGCATTGCGCTGGCTTTCACCTGCTTTGCGTATGTCTCCAAAAAAACCTGCTGGTTGGCAAACACCTTATCAGTGTTGCCGTCAGCCATTGCCTTGGCGGTATCGGCAGCAAGCTTTTCGTCATAGCCCTGTGCAATGAACTTGGCCGTGTACTGCGACACGGTCTTATCCCGCCGTAGTTCGTCAAGCTCCTTCTGCATAGCAGCAATGTCCTCCGCCTGCTGCTGCTTCTTCTGCTCATCCTCGGACAGAAGCTCGTTGTGCTTCTTTTTCCAAGCAGCGGCTTCGGAATTCGCCTTAGAAACTGCCGCTCTCTGCTTCTCCAGCTCTGCGGCGTTATCCTCATACTCGAACGCCTCCAGAGCTTTCAGCTTGTCATCCAAAGACATTTCCGCATAGCCCTTGATCTTGCTGGTGTCGATTTTTGCCATTTTGATTACCTCCTGCGTTTAACAAGGCTGTTCACTCAGCACTATTTTCTGTTTTTGCGGGTTGTCTCCCGTTTGCGTTTTTAGGTCGTCCCTGACCATTTATCGCCTTGCGGCGGTTAAATCGAAAAATAAAAGGGGCTACCCTTTCGGATAGCCCCTCGGCTGTCGGTCAAGCCCTTGCAAGACCCACTCAGTATTTCTTCTTTCTTCGTACTTCAAGCACCACGATCTTCCCGTTCTCCACTTTCACCTCCGCTTGATTGCGGCTCTTGAGGATTTCGTTGATCGCCCGTACCATCTCCAGCGTTAATTCCATTGTTTCCTCCGTTTTCCTCAAGATATTCCATGCTCATCTTGTACGCGAGCTGCGGGTCGCTGAACAGGCCGCAATGCGTAAATGCAAGCTGCGGCGCGATTTTACCGTTGCCCAGCATGGTAACCAGCACATTCGCCTTTTCGGAAATGTTCTCATAATTCCGACGGGTAAATCTGATCTCGATTGCAGACAGTTTCAAAGACAAATCGCTCAAGTCATTGCAAATCCGCAAAAGCACTTTCAGAAACTCTTTTTCGGAACGCTTGAACACCAGCTCGGAGTCCTTTGCTCTTGCTTCCGCCGCAGACCAGCCGTCACGCATGATGACCGCAGACCCGGTGTCAGAGGTGGAAGAACCGCCGTTTCTGTTGGGCATCCCGCAGATGGTCAGCACTGTGTTATACAGATTGTCCGCAAGGGTCTGTGTCTGCGTCTGATTCAGCTCCGTGACAAGGTTTTTGATCTCCGCTTTTTTCTGCGGGTCAATGTCCTCAAACTGAATCGCGCCGTCCTGCCGCAGAGTGGCATATTCTTCTGTAGAGATGCGCACATTATGGAACAGAAGCAAGGACTGCACGAACTGCTCCACGCCGTCCATGCGGTTGGACTCCACATTGTTGATTGCATCCAGCAGATTCAGAACGATTTCAAACGCGCCAAGTCTTGCACGGTTTGCCGGGTACTCAATAATGGGAATCCCCAAAATCTGCGGCTCGCTACGAATAATCTTCCATGTGTCGGTCACTTCATAGAAATGGTCTTTCGTGTAACAGCTGAAAACGACTGTCCCATCTTCCATCTTGACATACTTGACCGCCATGAGGGGAGGATTACCCAACTGCACGGAATACACCACAAAGCAAAACCGGGGGTCAATGGTATAAATCTCAAACGGGGCTTCATCTTCATCTTCCGGTGTGTCCGGCATGACCATGCGATAAGCCGTTCCGCAGATGTGAAACCAGTCCGCCAGCTCTTTATCCTTTGCCGGTTTGTCCTCCGAAAGAACATAATCGTTCAGCTTTGTCACCATCTCGGCGGTTTTTTCATCGGCCGCTCTGCTGACATACTGGACGGGTTCGCCCATCAAATAGCCAACCTTAAAGGACACAATTTCGTTTGCCCGGTTTTCGACAATTTTGTTGTTGATCTCTGGGCGTACATCCTTTACTCTCGCAAGGATAGGCTGGTCGCCTTTATAGTACCTGTATAAATATTCCATGTCCGCCCGGTTGGAGGCGTGGACAACCATTGCCTTTTGCAGGATATTTGCAATATTACCCTCGTTTACCTCGGTAGCATCCGAATAAATGACCTTTCTACCAAACATTTGTCTCAATAGCGTCACCCCTTAAAACGGTCTTTTGAATATCTCAATCTTGCCGCTGATGCGGTTTCGGATTTCGTTCTCCAGCAACGACAAGGAATCAGGCGCGTCATCGTGCGCCACCTTGCCGCTTCTTACATAGGTGGTCACTTCCTGCATGAATCCCCAGTATTGACACCCTCGCTTGTATGTGGACGGATGCTTGAAGTAGAAATGCTTTTTGATTCCGTCTGATGCAAACTCAATCCGTGTCTGCTTGTTGGAAATTGTCCTTTTTGTTCGTATGCTGGTATTAAATCCGGCGTTTTTGACGATTTCTGCAACATCTCTCGCAAAATACATACCGGCGTTATTGGATTCGAACAGTGCGTCTCCCACCTTGTTATCAATCAGGCACCTCGCGCATTCCGGCTTTGTTACCTCTGCGGGTGAATCGTCGTATACCACATCCACGATGTAGACTTCATCCCCATATAAGGCCGCAATAGGCATCGCCGTACTGTCTTTTCCGCTTTCTGCGGTGTCTGCCACGGCAATGATCGCATCCGGGTCACGGTCTACCGGCAGTTCAAAGAAATAGTTCAGCTCCGACTTATTGAAAAGCAGCCCCTTTGCTTCAAATGGCTGCTGCTGGAATTCGCTTTCAAACTGTTCCGCACTCAGAAGCTCTCTCTGCTCGCGGAAATAAGCGGTGGTAAAAACCTTTTTACCCTCCCGCTCATACTCATAATTGCTTTCGTCTGTAATTGGGTCAAGGGCCGGGATTTCAATGGCTTTCCATGCCCAGCCGCCTTTTTGCGCTTCTTCCTGTAAATGCCCTATGGGGTCATATAGGGAGTATCTCGTCCCGGTGGCCACAATAGGCGTACCCTCTATGGCACGGCCTAAAATATCGCCGGAAATTACTTCCCACTTATCATCCAGCCGTTGACGGTTTTTCGCTTCCTCTCTGCCCTCCACACAGTCATCCAAATAAAGGACATTGGTTGCCTCCGACAAGCCAACCTGCCGTGCGTCAATCGACCGGCACATGACCGTGGGGAATCTGGATTTAGACCGCAGATTGATGATTTTCGTGTCTGCATTGGTCTGCACCAATGGAGCATCCGGGAACACATCGTAGAACAAGTACTCGTTCGGCGTTTGCAGGTACTCCAGACAGCCGTTGTAGAAACTCCGCACAAGATCGTCTCCTGTGCCTTCCATAAGGGACGATTTATCCGGGTTTCTCCCGGAAATCATGTTGATGAAATTTATCCCCAGCTGGCTTTTCCCGGCTCTTTTCGGAAGCGAAATGGTCAGCAGCCTTAATTTGCCGTCAAGGACATCTTGATACCCCTGCACAATAGGTCTTAGATACCGCCTGCGTGGAGCATAAAACCGCTTCTCCGGCTTTCTGTCCATTTCCACATACAGCAGGAAGGTGTCAAAATCATGCGGCGCGTCAAACAGCATGGATTGCTTATGCAGCGTGTAGAAATACTCCGCGTCTTTTGGGTTTCCGTTACGCAACGCTTCGGAGGTCATCCTTCGGACTTCGGAATTTAACTGGTGCGCCGCAGCAAAATCTTCCGCTTCGTACCCAATACACAACGCCAGCAAATCCTTGTAGGCTTCTCGGTCATGCGTTTTCTCTATTCGGCTTTTGATGCTTTCCGCAATCTTCCGATAATCCATTCGTCCTCCTGCAATAAAAAATGGACTGCCGAATAATCGGTAGTCCATTCTATTTGGTTTTTGCGGAACCTTTACGGCTTCACTTCGTACTGCGTGCCATCAATCTGTACGCCTGTAACAACAAATTCGCCATTTCCTTGATCTTCATACCAGACCTTTGCCGGAACCCAGAATTTCACCTTGAGCGCGTTTGACGCATATACCTCGCACTGCACCATGTATTTTTCATCCGCGCGGCCAATGCCCCATGCGTCGTAGTATTTTGCGCTTACAAAGTATCGGTCAAGGACAGTCTCTGTCATGTATTGCAACTGTCGATAAACATTGTATGGCACAGAGGATTCCGGCACATGTACATCGTCTATCGTCATCAAGAACCCGCCCTTGTCTTTGTCATATAGGTCCGTTCCATTCAGGGATACATAAATAATCTCTCGGTGGTCTACCGTGAACCAGAACACTCTGTCCTTGTCCACTACTTCGCGGAATACCACAAGTCCATCAACCGATGCCGATGCGTCTGTTGGCTCACATCCGGAAATGGAGTCCACCCCACACATACGCAGAATATCTCGGCCGGCCTGTGCCTCATCTTCTGTCATGCCGAAAGAAACAAGCCTTTCTGCAATCCCATCACTTACAATGTCCGACAGTTCTTCCGCAGATTCACTGCCGCTTACATCAAACTCTCCCGATGTGTCAGGGCTCTCATCTTTGTTGCTGTATGCAACAGCAAGGGTAACGATTAGCAGAATGGCACATACGATTATCATTTTCTTCTGCTTGGCCGGATTCGCTTTTTTCATTCCTCTTTCCTCCCTCTCTCAACGCCGTCTCGGAATCCCTGCGGAATCCTCGTAGTCCCACATCCGGCGGTAAAAGGTGTTCCGGCTTACACCCAGCCGCTTAACCGCATAGGCCGTGGTAATTTCGTTCTTGTACCACTGCTCATGCACCGTTTTAAGCAGATCATCGCTGATTGCTATCGGCTGACGGCCTTTGTACTTCCCAGCCGCTTTTGCAGCCGCTATGCCCTCTCTCTGCCGCTGTAAGGTCTGCTCCCGTTCCAGCTCTGCCATTGCGCCAAACACCGTGAGCATGAACTTGCCCTGCGGCGTATTTGTGTCAATGGATTCCTTCTGCGATACAAAGCCCACACCTTTTTCTGTAAGCTGCTCTACCAGCGTCAACAAGTCCCCCGTGCTTCTCGCAAAGCGGCTGATGCTTTCAACAATGACCACATCGCCCTCTCGGACGAAATCCATCATCGCTTCCAGCTGCGGCCTGCCTGTGCGGCTCTTGCCACTCGCTTTGTCCATGTAGACACGCTCCACACCAAGGTCTTTCATCAGTATCTCTTGGCGGATCGTGTTCTGCTCCTCTGTGGACACCCGAATATATCCGACTTTCATGTGCATCGCTCCCTTCCTGCATCTTGTAAGGGTAGTGTAGCACACAGCATAATTTGTGTCAATATGTTTTATGCCCAAAATAGTTCTTTTGTTTTTGCCGGATTTTACAAGGTGGCAAAAACGGCTTTTTATTTTTTGCGGAATTTTTGGGGCTTACCCCGCCCCCGGCTGCCGCCGCATATCCCCCGCCCCCGGTCATGCCCGCCGGAGATCGACAGCCGCAGAAGCTTGCCCCACTTGTCCCACACAGGTATATCACAATGGGCATATTATACAAATACCCACACAAATTATTGCCTATATTTTAAGGGCATTATATTGCCCATAACTATTGACAAATACCCTAATGGGCATTACAATAGACCCATACAAGACGAGGGCGCACCCGGCAGCCAGCCAAAGCACACCGGGAACGCCCCCACACCAGCCAACAGGCCAGCACGAAGAGTATACCACATCCGGCAGCCGTTGGCAAGAGATTAGGCCATAGGCCGGGAGGATATACAATGAAAGATACCATCACCATGAACGAGATCAGAGCCACCAGCACATGGAGCGTAAAGGACAACAGCCCGAGAGGCTGCAAGACCGTGAGCAATAGCGAAGTAAAGTCCGGCGATAAGGTGGTATATAATAACCGCTTTACGCTCGTTGTTGATGCCCCGGAGGTCGAAGAGGAAGCTACCACAACGCGCACTGCTGGGAATGTACTGTATTTAGAATGCCGGGGGTGCTACTTCTTCGCGGGCGACAGCATCAACAACGTTTCCGATGTCGGTAACTATCGCGTAGGCGCATACACGCACAGGATCCAGGCAAAGAACGGTAAGGACTATATACTGGAGTTTACCCACTACGACCGCAAGGAAATGCGCTATACAGCGCTGCGGACGGGCAAGCCCTTAAAGCATCCGAAATATGAAACCGTTCTTGCTAACGCCCTGCGCATTGATACGGAATTCGAAAAGAAAGAAGAGGGCGTGGGGGTTTCTTCGTGGCGTGATTCCAGCCTGGAAAAAGAGATGCACGACAGAAAATCATATCTATTTACCAAAGCCGACATATTAAGGGCGGTAAACGATATCAGCGTTAAACAGTACGATAAAATCGTTTTGTTATCCGATGAATCCATTGTTGACCGTCTGCCAATGATCTACCAGATGGGCGGATTCCGCGAAAGAAACGTGCTGGATAACCTCAGCGAGGTAAAAACAAAGGAGCATACAAAGGGGTATCACGTATACACTTTCATTTCTGACAGTGGCGACACATTCGACTTTGAAGCACTTAGCAACCGGATCACCGGTTGACGAGCTGGAAGAGCTTTAAAGGAAGGAGCGGAGAACATGCCTATTGACACCATCATGGCCGAACTGGCCCAGTATATCCGGATGCAGGAGGAGGCCGCCACAATGGTGGAAAGCCTCAAATACCAGCTTAAAGAGCGCATGACCGCCGCCGGGGTGGAATCCCTGGCGGGGTCAGAACACAAGGCCACCTATAAGGCGGTTACCTCCTCAAGGGTAGACACAACCAGCCTTAAAAAGGATCTACCGGAGATTGCAGCCCGCTACACCAAAACAACAACCGCCCGGCGGTTTACATTTGCTTGACGGGTCGCACGGATTAGCGTACAATGTAACTACAGTAAAGATAACGGACAGGCCAAAGGCCGGAAAGGAAAATGAACATGAAAAAGCTTTGGAAGGTTACAGTAAATGAATTCGGCTGGAGAAGCCCTCAAACTTTGTATTTTGAGTCTTATGAGAATGCCCGTGAAGCATGGTCACATCATACTGCTGCTGATGATGTTAAGTACGCTGGTTGTTTTACCGATGATCATGCTCATTTCCTTTTGTCTAATCTTGCTGAGCAAAATGAAATGTTGTCTTATAATCGAGATTTGTACAATTGGGTTGTTAGATTGGGGGTTGAGCGTTGATGGCCAAAACCGAATGTCTCGTAATCCGGATCACTCCGGAGCTCAAATCCCAACTGCAGGCCACCGCCGAAGCGGATGGCCGCAGCGCCTCAAATTATTTGGAAAGGAGGTGCCGCCATTGATCTTGCTGTATATCCTGTTGCAGCCCGTGTTGCTGCTGCTTGACCTTGCAAAACTCCAAAAATAACCGTTCCCCGCATGGCGCAAGCTGTGCGGGGCTTTTATTGCCCCTGGTGTATATTCCTGGGGCTTTTCTGCTATATGCTTTATTTGCCATTTTAACGCCCCTGTAAGGCGTTTTAACTCTGGGCGCTGTCACTATATTGCCGCCGCTCCGCGTGCGCTGTGCGCCTTGTTTATGCCGCTGTTAATTGGCGCTGCCTTGTAGCGCGTTCGGCCTTGTGCGCGGCCTTGTCGGTGGGGCTGTCCCCTGCGTTGGCGGTGCGGTCTCGGTGGTGTCTCCGGTGTCCGCTTCTCCTGGTGTGGGTCTCCGCCAAAGTCGCTACCAGAGCCGCCGGGAAAGTCGCAAAAGTCGCTGGCATAGTCGCTGTGAAAGTCGCAAGTGTCTGCGCCAAAGTCGCTCATTTTACCCCAAAATCATAGTCGTTTACAGAATTCCGTGTATAAACGCGGGATTTTTCTTGCCCACTTTCCCGGAATTAACGGAAAGTCGTGCAAAAGTCGCTCGTTTTCGGCTTATTTTGACTCAAAGTCGCTGGCTTCGATGTACTTGCGCTGGAGCTGTTCGGGAGTCAAGCCCTCAATCTGCGGCTGGTTCGGGGTCAACACCATCTCCTGCTTGTCCACCATGCCGTAATAGTTCTTGGCACGGAAGCAATAGGCAAGGAAATTCAGCTTCCCGGAAACCACAAGTTTTGCGTCAAAAGTCTGCATAAAACCCTTGGCTTTTTTTATGATGGTTGCTGTTTCGGGGCTAAATCCCTTGCGTCTTCCGTATAGCCAGTCCTTAACCGTGCTAATTGAGTAGCCTGTTGCCATGTATAGCTCCTCTACTGTTGGGGTCTGTCCTGTCTCAGCGCACCGGGCAAAATAGTCGTTTATTCTCTCCGTAAGTTCTTCGTCACTCTTTACCTTTGGCTGTCTGTATTCTACAAGGGCTTCTGTAAGGAGGCGAGATACAAGGGCTCTATCTTCATCGCTGCTAAGGTCAGGTAGGGATTGAGGGAAGTTTCTTTTGCCGCCTCTGCCGGTCTCTGGTCGGTTATCCTTTGTTTTTGCTATAGCAGTAGATTTCTTTGTTGCCATTACATGTATCACTCCCGTTCGTAGAGTTTTCCATCGTGGGCCTCGTAGGCGATAAGCATCCCGGTATTTCCCATGTAGAAGCGCTCCGGGTATTTGCCGTCAATCATCAGGGAGATGCTGGTATCTGCGCCCAGTGCTTTGATATGCTCTGCAGCTTCCTTCGATACATTCGTCACCCTTGTAATATACCGCTCATCGCCTACAGGCTCTTCTGTAACGGTTGCCTCTGACAGCACCACAGTGATCGCTCCAATGGCAGTATGGTTTGCAGGCTCGATGTACTCGGGGATTCCGTTTGGCACTTCCACACTGCTGCCGCACCCTTCCTGTGGGCACTTAGCAAACACAGTTCCGTATCTGCGTACCATTTCTGCCGGAGAACAGGCGAATTCACACCCGCATTCCGGGCATTCCAGTTTTACTCTCCTGATTTTACCGGGTTTGATGATTTCCATAGTCGTTTTTCCTCCTTGTTTGTCACCAGCCCCCACCCCTTGGCTACAGTAACAGTCTTTCCCCTCCCATGCGGCCTTCTGGAAGCTCTCAAACATGGGTTACACAGTTTGCCCGCAGAGGGGCAATGTCTTTTCACAGGTTCCGGCATTGCGCTCTGTTTAAATTGCTTACACAGCGGCCTAATCATACGATTGCCGCCACCACGCCACATCCATTGACCGCCTCGGCACTCGCACAGAGTGCAGCAATGCCGGTATCCCACGGAACTTTTCAGCCCTGCGCCGGTATGTCGGTCGCATCCGTTTCTTTATCCATAGGCCGGAGCCAGCCAAATAATCATTCGGCCTGCCGCTTTCATACAGCGCACAGGCAAGCCCCTTGTAGCGGTCTTACCCTTCCGTGGTGCCACAATGCGGTAGCATACATCTGGTGCGGCATTGCAGTCCTGCCCTGCTTTTGCGCTTCAGGGAAAGTCCCCGTCACTCGCTGTGGTCTCCCCTTACGGGGCACCTATGCCGCATATTGGCCGTCTTCCCGCTTAGATTGTCACATCACCGATTGCTGCTTTACATGCACAGCACCATTACGCTGAGGCGGTCCCCTCCCACGGTGCAGTTTTCAGCGGGCATTGTCATTTCCATGTGAGCCACGACGAACGGTCTCACATTGTCCGGGTGCGACCCGGCATCTGGCGCAGACGGCAGGACTTGAACCTGCAACATACCTCCGGCGCGGTGCTCTTACCAACTGAGCTACGTCTGCATATGTCCCCTCTGGGTCACATCGTTGAGAGGTGCGAGGGGTCCTGTTGGTGCCGTGTGGGAGGTGCGACCTCCCGCCCCGGATCGTGGGGTGCAACGAGCGCACGGCATATAACAACAGCCCATAGGTTTCCCTACAGGCTGTTTGTGCCGGTATGACCTTTCGGTGCCAGAAGGTGCGCCCAATACCGGCGGCGCATAGAAGGGAGGAAAGTGATGATTGGGAAAACGCATGGATGCCACTGTCCTATCATCCACTGTACCTATTGTAGCACATCATTAGGCGGAATCTGTATCACCTTTCACGAGTAACCCTGCATATTTCGCTACATCATGCAGAAATCTTTCCTTCCTCCGGCTGAATGTTGCTTCGCTAATCCCGGGAATCACGATCCGATTACGGGCATACTTGTGCTTGCCTTGGCAGTTGCGCATAATGCCATATATTAGCTGCCGCCGGATTGTATCGCTGCCGATATCTCTGCCGCAGCGGTCTATGGCGTATTCCACCGCCAGCATCTTCTGCGTCTCCGGCCATCGCTCTATGGCTGCAAGCTGCTCCGCCTTGCTCTCGGCGGGCCTACCAGCGCCCGATCCAGTTGGCATGCCCTCTGTGGCGCCATGCGTCCCGCCCAGGATCTCCGCCCGGGCCTCGCGATACGCCCGCACCCGGCGCGGATATCCACGCACATAAGCAATGCACTCCAACCGCACATCATAAGGCAGCGTCGCCTTTTTGCTCATTTGCCCTCCTTTACTCCGCACTGTTTACCATCTTATATTCGCCCCGCAGGGCCTTTTCGATGTCCGCCATCTTTACATAGCCGTTGTTTTTGGCCTCCACCAGCTCTACAAGGAACTGCTGTAAGTATTCCAGGCTACGAGTGTCGTGCTCGTCCGCCGTCTCTTCCCGCACATGAAATCCGAACTTGTCCAGCAGCACACAGGAAACATTGTCCATGCATTGTTTGGTGCCATCCAGACGGCCCAGTTCGTAGGCCTTAGCTGGATTATTTGGCACCGGCCTGCCGTTTGTCCTTTTGAGCATCGCTATTACCCCTTTCCTCGTATCTGCATACGTCCGGTGTATTTGCCACTGGGCAATAATCCGCACACGCCGGGCAATCTGCGTTGACGCATACCTCATCTTGCATCCACTTGCATTCATCAATCATCGCCGTCACCTCCGTCCATTACCGCCACCTCGTTTTTACTCCGATTTCCATCTTGCAACTCCAGCGTAGCCACGCAAAGCAAATAGCGATAACCGGATAGCCATAATAACTTCGCTCATTGATAATGCCAAAAGCAGGGGTAATAAAAACCTCGTTTCTCACAAATGCTCCCTTAAAACGCATCCTCAGCACCTCCGTCCATCTTCGGCGGTTCCGGCAGCGGCATCCACGCCAATACCTTTGCGCTTCTACCGTTTGCGACCTCCCCACCCCAGTTCCCATTGAACTGAAACCCGATTCCGTATGTCTGGTACATACGGTTGAACGCTCCGTAGCGGAAATACTCGTACCAGCAAAGCACATCCTGCCCCTCCGGTGGCAATTTTTCATCAGTAAGAACCCAATGCAACACTGGGGCCACATCATCGGCGGGAGCGTCGCTTGCTTCCCGCAACACTTTGGCGGCCTGCAAGTATGGGATTTCCTGTGGGCTCTCCGAGAACATATCCTTGGTGTAAACAGCACCGTGATAACGCTTCGTGTTTTCGATTGCCCTCGCACCGGCGTTCATGGCAAGTATGAGTTCTTCCGTGCTCTTGATGTATTCAGCCATTGTCAGTCCTCCTCTCCGGCTTTTCTGTGTGGCGCTCCCGGAATCCATACCTGATCACGGCAGGCGTAACATATTCCATCATTTCTCCATGCGCCCTGCCCATATTTGCAGTCGCCGCACATCGGCATCGCTGTCATCTTCCTACCACAGTGTGGGCAATAGTCCGTGATCTCTCTCCCATCCGTCCCTTGACCACGCCGGTATCTGGCAAACGGCATCCACATTCCGCAGCTGGTACACTGCGGTGTGTCTGCCTCATAAACTCTCCACTCAGCCATTGTCAGCCCTCCTGTTCCATGCTTCGATTGCTAATAGATGATTTAAAAACCAATGTGTTCTCGGTTCGATTGGACAGTCTCTATTTGGGCAGCATACCCGAAAGCAGTGACCGTTTCTCTGCATAACGCCCTTGTCTCCGCAGAACGGGCAAGGTTTAAGTCCGTATTCAGCCATTGTCAGACCTCCTCACAGTAAAATCTGGAAATGTCATCCATACGCCAGCGAACCGTGTCCGAAATAGTGGAGTATAGGTATCCACCTTCCATGTGTACGGACTGCACACCGTATACCTGCCTTGGATTAGTAAAATGCCCGAATTGCTTTTTCATGTGCTTCTCAATCTCTTCCTTGAAGATAATAGTCAGTTTCATTCCATCGCCTCCACATAGCACCAGCTCTGCGGCGGTCGCGTCAGCGGGCGCTTCCATTCGCAGTCGAAGCTGTATTCGCCGTTCACATCTGGCACCTGATCGTACGGGCAGCTTCCGCACCGCTCCTTTTCGCAATACAGCTCAGGCGGAAACCAGAACTCGTTCAGTTCTTTCGGCCGATCGTATATTTTCAGGTCGGAGATATGCCAAGCATAAAGCACCGGAGTTTTGCCCGCATATGAATTTAGCCTTTCCTTTTGGATACATGATCCCATAATGTCCAGAATTTCTATTTCAATATCGTCATTGCCCCATTCGTTAAGTGAAAGATAGCAATAATCGAAATTTGCGGGAATGCCCATTCTCTGGATAACGTCGATTTTGTCGCACACAAACTCTCCGATGACCTTGCCATTCCCAAGCGGGCAGTTCAGCGACTGCATGGAACCTGTATCTAAGTAGTCCTGCATCAGGCGTTCCGGCGAAATAGGAATGTTCAGGTCAGGTCTACCGCTGGTGCAGTAGATGTACACCTTGAACGGCGTTTCCAGCTTCGGACGATTTTTACGCACCTCAATGGTTTTCTCGCCGCTGATGATCTTCTCGCACCACTTTGGGCGGACGCTCAGCATAACAGCCTTACTCATTACACCATTATCTCCGATGCGTGCCTCCGGATACTGCTCCAGAAACACGCTCTGCCGCGTCTTGCGCGGGTGTGCAGCAGACCATTCCTCGACGATGGTCACAATGTTGTCATCATCAACCATTCCTTCCAATGCACTGCACTCGCAGTCTTTTGCGGGGCATTGATAGCAGTCCCCGGCATGGTGGTAAAAGCGGCACATTCGGTCGCGTTCTTTGATAAACTTCACAGCGTCCATATTATCAACCTCCTATCTCATATGTCGTTTCCCAGCCTTTGCAAACCTCGCGCTCTGCCGCACATAGCGCTCCCGGGCGGCGGTGTTAGCTTGATCCACCCAGGGCTTTTCCTCCAGCCGCTTGGCCTCGTACTCCCGGAACGCCTCGCAGTTCTGCCGGCATTTCCCGCAGGGCAATCTATCCGGGCAATCTTTTACGCAGGGGCTTTTCATCCGGCCCACCTCACGGTCTTTTCCCGCACACCCCATTGGAGTGCATCCTCGTGGCTGTCAAAATACAGATCCAGCCGATTCCCGGCAATGGCTCCGCCGGTGTCCTGCACGGTGTAAGTATGACCGTCCAGTTCGATTTCCGTACCCATCGGCAGCACATCTGGGTCTGCGGCGATCGTCACGCCCTGGATAGCCTTTTCGCCGGTGGCTGTGTAGCCATTTGCGTACTCCCCACAGCATTTTTCGCAGGGGCAGTACGCCGTGACGGTAAACACGCACGTCCGCGTCTCCTGGGTCTCCTGCGGCCCATCGCTTGGCAGAACCACCACAGGAGGCACAACTACAGTCTCCAGCGTTTGCCCGCTGTCCTCTGTGGCAGACGCAATGCCCAAGGCCACCAAGATTGCTACAAGAAGCGCCGCGATTAACACGCTTCTTTTCACCATTCCACCGTCACCCGCCCTTCATTCGGCATCAGCACCCGCAGATTCGCCAGCAAAGCTTCCCGGTCACCGCTCATCTCCAGCCTGGCATGCAGCAGCTTTGCGCCCATCTGCGGCTTGTCTGCTTTCGGCGGTGCATCTTTGGCAGTGTGCTCCTCGCTCTGCGCATCCGCCGTATGTATGTCCACCGCATCCGCGTTAGCCCACTCTGTAACTTTGCTCTGCCACATTTTTTCGTTCCGGCCACCGCGCCGGAATGGCGCCCCTACCAATTCCGCCTCGCGGCGTATCGTTGCATCACAAGCGTTCATTTCCTCCGCCAGCCATTTGGCCGTACCGCCGAAAGATTGCATGTTGCGGAAAAACTCGCGTTTCAGATCCTCCGGCATAGGCTTAAATTCCCGCCACGGCATAGGCCGCGTGATATTATAGCTTTTCACCTCTCCGTTTTTCTCCTTCCTTTGTTTCTCGGTGAGGGTGTCACTGGGGAGCGCACACCCGCCGCGTTTTCTGTTGATGTGAGCAAATGCCCCTCGTGCCACACGCTTTTTCTGCATGCAGTCGTAGTCAAAATCATTCACCAACGCCACCCCTTTCGTCCGTCTCAAACTCCGGGCAGCTTAGCACCAAGTAAGATTCCGACTTGCGGCCTGGTATGCCGAGCGATTTTACCGCCACCCATCCCGGCACTGGCTCAAAGCGTACCTTTTTGGAGCTATCCAGCCCCGTCCAGGAGCAGCGCCCAACAGCTTTTTTGCATCTCCAACAGAGCGTCCCCCTGCTTTCTGCGTTGTTTTGGTTTGCAAGCCTCTTTTCTCTTATCCGGCGCATCTTTCTGACGATTGCATCACACTGTTTGCAAGTTGTCCTCCACTTGTTGGTATCTTTTTTGTTGTAGTTTGTGATTGGCTTTTCCATGCCGCAGCGCTTACATACGCGCATCTCGGGTTGTAGCATCCATGTCCTCCATCTCCCGGATAAACAATACTGTCCGTGGGTTATCCTTGTCGTACAGCACCCGACTCCCGTCGTGGCTAACGATAATGCCGCTGTGGTCGTCCTTGAGTACACCGGCCCTCACCAGCACATCGTCGATGGATTCCAGCAGATTTGTCAAATCCACTCGCCTCCGGGTAGGCATATAAAACAGGCATTTGACCTCCACAGGCTCCTCAATGGGACGCTGCACTCTGGCCCTTTTGCAGTGCCATACAGCTTCCGCCTCGTAGTCCTGGTACTGCTTGGACGGCATGATAAACGGCTTCCCCGTTTTGCTGCTATGCATGATCCGCATATGGTTTTTCTTTGTGACGGGTGCCAGCGGCACCGTGATCTCAATCATCGTCTCCCTCCCCTATTGGTACGGCCACATACTTGGGCCGTCCTTTGGTACGCTTGCCGCCGTACACAGCCCGGTAGATCGTCCGCCAGCTGACGCCGCAAATGTTGGCCAGCTCGATGATAGATTCCGAAACGGCATCCGGAAGCTCGTACTTGTCGCGGCTCACTCGCATGTATACCGTCATCTCAATACCTCACTCCGATGTAGTCCAATACTCTGGCGTAGCCAAGCCCCTTTTCAGTTGGCTTCCACAGGCCGTCCACAGGGTCATACGCCCCACCGCCAATGCAAAATTCGTAGTGCTTCGGATGCGTATGTTTCATCCTCTCAAAACGATTCTCGCCTTTTTCCAGGTGTGCCCCAAATGCGCAGAACATACAGCCCGATCGCTGACATCCCGTACAGTGTAGCGGGCATTCCGTCAGCGTCGCATCGTAGTCGTTCTCGCCATCGCTTGCTACGATTTCGCCGTACACGCTGGCATATGGGATTCGATTGCCCACAATATACCGCAGCACATCCTGCTCCGTCCAAAAGCTCATCGGCTTGCCCATCGGCCTCTTGCCCTCAAAGGCATTGCAGCCTGTGCGTTGCCATTTCAGCATGCGCAGCCGACTTTCTTCCGCCATCAACGCTGTCATGGGGTGGAGCCCTGTTTTGGCCTCGAACTTGTGCATGGGCCCCTTTTTCATCACCTTGCAGCATGAATCCGACACGAGAAACGGCGCATGAACTAAACCCCCCCACTTTTCGCAGTTGTACGGGGATTTTTCTCCATTTTTATCGAGGTATTCCCCGCGTAAACGCTGTGCCGATTTCCCATCTGGATTAATTCGAGCATTTCCTACATACGCGGCCACCTCTTTGCTCACGATGCTGTACCCGTACTTCGTCACCACCTGTCGAATGTTCATCTTTGGGCGCAGGCGAAAAAGGTTTACGTTCACGCGGTGGAACTCCCTCCTTAGCCAGTCAGCGCACTCATTGACGAACTTCTGTATCTCTGGATATTCCAGCCCCGTGTTCGCAAACGCCAAGTTCAGCTCCCACGGCGGTGTCCTGAAGCTCGACAGGTACAACGCCGCCAAATACGCCAGCACCGTGCTGTCCTTTCCACCGGAGAAACTGACGTAACACTGTCCGCCCCACGCGGTGTACCACTCATCCAGTTTCTCAACGCTGGTGATGACCTTGTCATCCAAATCAAGGGATAGCAATTTCTTGGCAGCCTCGTTCGTCAACGGTGTGTTAAACCGTTCCATCTCCCGCCACCTCCATCTGCCCATCCACCTGCATGGCCTTTGCAAGCCTGCTGCAGGTGTCCAGCTCGTCCAGGGCCCGCTTGCGGTACATAGCAAGTAAGGCTTGCTTTTCTTCCTCCGTTTCCGCCAGCTTGTACCCGCCGTCTTTCAGCGCAACAATGGGCACCCCCTGCCGCCGCTGGGCTCGGATCATTCGCCGGTTCTCTCTGTCCGGCATCCCGGTCAATGCTTCGAGATTTTGCCGGGTGTATGTAATGCCGGGAATCATGCGTAATGTGGTCATGTCAATCCTCCCCAAATCTCAGTTTCGTCACGGCGATAGGAAATTCCTCGATCTCGCTTGCCCAGCGCGCCGATCCTTTTCCGTTGTGCCGCTCGAACACCAGCGGAAAGCCGCCGATGCCGTCAAACAGGCTACCCATCGTAACAGGGCGAAGATATTGCGCACTGATACGCTTTGCCAGGAAATCCCAGAAGGGCAGGGCGATGGAGTTACCCAGTGCCTTGTAGCGCGGGCTGTCGCTCGGCTTGCGCAGCTTGCCCTTACTGTCGCGCCACTCGCCGATTTCAGTCCAGTGGTCTGGGAATCCTTGCAGCCGTTCGCACTCCATCGGGGTAAGGCGGCGCACCACCATGTTCTGCCGGACCGTATTATTCAGGTTCAGGCTTTCCCCTCCGCTTTCTTTTGCTTGCAATGTACCGTTTGTTTCTCCGCCCTCGCAAAAGTTCCGGCAATCGACGGCACACACAAGGTCTGTTCCATCCTTAAAGTCCCGTTGCTTGCAACTGCTTGCAACGTTCCCCTCGCGGTAATCGCCAAATCCCTGCATTTGGTACATCAGCGGGATTTGGTTGCCGCCGGTTCCCATACGGGCTTGCAGACTGGGCGCTACCTCGCCGCAGTCCCGGATGATGTCGCAGGCGTGGCTCATATCCAGCACGGTGGGCTGGTGCCCATGCTCCTGTGCTCTCAGCGTCCCGGAAACATCATGGCTCACGCCCATCACGCTACCGCCCTGATCGTTCAGGCACAGCACCGCCGGTTTGTTCCCGCCGCACTCCGCATTCAGCGTAGGGGCCTGTTCCTCGGCGTATCCGATGCTCCGGGCGTGTTCACTGTTCCCCAGCTTAAACCCGGCGCACAGTACGGCTTCCTGATTCTGGCCGCTGTTTTCTCCGGCTTGCAACGTTGGCATCACACCGGCTTCGCTGTATACCCGCTTGCTCTGGCAATCCCACGGAGTAAGACAGTCCGGACCGGCGCAGACCGCCGGACGGTCAATGGTGTTCAACGTATAGCAGACATCTTCTTTCCAGCCCTTCCCGTTGCATCCAGCAGTGTCTGCGCGGTCAATGCCGTTTCCCTGCAAGCAGAAAATCGTCTGGTCGTTTCCGGTGCCGAGCGTTCCGCTCTTGTCCTCCTGCACTAAAGCGCCTTTTCCTCCTCCGTCACAGCCCCCCCTGATTCGGACTGCATAAGAAGCACCGCTTTCAGCGTTTCCGGCAAGTCTTTCCCTCGCCGCTCCGCTCTCCGCAGGATGCCCTGACACGCTTTTGCGCTCAAAGAGTATTTCTCCTGCGGTGTCGCCTCTGGACCAAGGAGATATCTCACAATGGAAATGGGGACTTGTCCGCAGGAGTTGTGA
>OHTI01000206.1_pt1 | contig 40518 bp, 35 predicted proteins | sample 1578941 | NCBI WGS metagenome assembly OHTI01 (sample SAMEA3879609, study PRJEB24766) | human gut metagenome | biome: human-associated habitat; feature: feces | place: USA | collected 1985/1987
CTGAGCCGTCTCTGTCTTACCCGTCTCTGATGACACAGTATCCTGTACCGTGGTCGTTGGTGATGTTCCGCTTTCTTTTGCTCCGCATCCGGCTAACAGCGACGCCGCTGCCGATACCATTAATAAAATTACTGCCCCTTTTCTTCTCATGATACGCTCCTCCTTTTAAATGCTTCTAACTGCGTCTACAATTACTCTAATCCTTTCGTACGGAATTTCCGTCGGAAGGGTACAGTCAGCCCCCAGTATAAATCCCTTTTTTCCAAACTCCCTGACTATTTTTTTTGCTGCCTCAGCCAGTGCCACCGCAAAACCGATCGTCACAATGCCGCAGGTTCCGCCGTACTCGTCGACCACGACGGCGACATGCGTCTTCTCCTTCTGGAGCTTCTTGAGAAGCCGGCTGATCGGCTCGTTTTCCAGCACGAAAACCGGCGGCACGAGAATGTCGCGGATGGGCTTTTTCGTGATGCCGCAGCCGACGTAAAAATCCTTCTGCAAAACCGTGCCGAGGATATGATCAATCGAGTCCTGATAGATGAGCAGCCTGGAGTATTTCGTCTCGTCGAACAGCGCGGCGATTTCCTCCTTGCTCGCCGTAATCGGAAGCGCCGCAAGGTCGACCCTGTGAATGAGGATGTCCTTCGCCTGCTGCTCGGAAAAATCAATCGCGTTTTTGAGCAGCTCTCCCTCGTTTTTGTCGATGCTGCCGTCCTGCTGCACCTCGTCGACGAGCATCAGCAGCTCCTCCTGCGACATTTTGCTCTCCGCGTTCAGGCGGAACACCTTTGCCAGCAGCTTCTTCCAGAGCGAAAACAGAAAATTGAGCGGCGTGAGAATGTAAAGAAACACCTGCAGAATCGGCGCTGAACGCATCGCAAAGCGCTCGGCGCAGTCCTTGGCGATGCTTTTGGGCGAGATTTCGCCGAAGATCAGCACCACCACCGTCACCACGACGGTGGAAATCGTCGCGCCCGCGTCCCCGTAGCACCGGACAAAAAGCACTGTGCCGATGGACGCCATAAGAATGTTCACAATGTTGTTGCCGATGAGAATCGTAGACAGCAGCTTGTCATACTGCCCGAGCAGGCGGCACGCCAGCGCCGCGTTTTTGTTTCCCTTCTCCGCAAGCGTTTTCAGCCGTGTGCTGTTTGCCGAGGAAAACGCGGTCTCCGTTGCCGAAAAATAGGCGGACAGCAGCAGGCAGGCCGCCATAATAATGATACATGTAGTTGTAGACAATTTTGAATTTCCTTTCTGTCGTCTGTTTTTTATTTCGTTCCGTTTTGCCTATAGACGCAAAAAAGCACGTCCGCCCTGCATCATGCAGCGCAGATATGCTCGCAAAAACAGATGGCAGACTGGTCTTCGCCCGGGATTGTCGCCAGCGTCGGTATCCATGCTCCGTGTAAGCCTCCTTCTAATCTGTAAATTGTGCCTATTATACCGGAAACATGCGCTGGTGTCAAGCCGCCGCATGGAACCGCCTGCCCCCGGCGTGGCAGGAAGTAGCAGAAAGAGCTGTAAAAAATTATTTTTCTTGGGATTGCAACGGTTCTCCCGCTCTTTTCACAAAAAAATCAGCACTCTGCATAATTGACAACCTTTCGCCCTGTGCTATAATGTGGGCGTCTGAAAAAATATAGAATAGTAGCGCCAAGGTGTCTGCCGCGGAAGCGGCGGGTGAAAAGGGAATCCGGTGTGAATCCGGAGCGATACAGTCACTGTGTACGGGAGTCGTCTGCAAGCCACTGGGAAACCGGGAAGGGCAGACCTGCGATGATCGAAGTCAGGAGACCTGCCTCGGCGTGGAATCTCAAATCCGCTGTCTACGGGTTGACCTTCCTGCAAGTTTGACTGCGCCGGGGCTTTTTGCCTTGCGCGCAACAGATGATACGGTTAGGGAGAACGGCTGCGGAAATGCAGCCGTTTTTATATTTCTTTCAGAACATTTTTGAAAAGAGGTAACACCCCATGAAAAAGACCCTCGCACTTCTGCTCGCAGCCGTTATGCTGCTGAGCGTCCTTGCCGCGTGCAGCAGCAAGGCAGAAACCCCGGCTGAGCCGGAACAGACCACCGAAGAACCCGCCCAGACGCCCGATGCGCCCGCAGAAGAAACCACCGAAGAAACCACCGCTGCCGAAGAGCCCTCGCAGGAAGAGCTCGATCAGGCAGCTGCCGATGAGGTTGCCGCTATGATTGACGCCATCTATGTCCAGACCCGCACCAACGAAACCGACGCCCAGTGCGAAGCCGCAAAGGCAGCATGGGACGCCCTGACCGACGCACAGAAGGCGCTCGTCGAGGGTGACGAAGCAAGCCCCGACTACTTCGGACTCGACACCGGCGATGCTTCCAAGGATGATCCCAGAAACCAGGACGATATCGGCGAGAATGAGCTGCTGGTCGTCTCGTTCGGCACGTCTTTCAATGACAGCCGCGTCGCCGACATCAAGGGCATCGAAGACGCGCTGCAGGAAGCGAACCCCGACTGGTCGGTCCGCCGCGCTTTCACTGCACAGATCATCATCAACCACATTCAGGCTCGTGACGGCGAGAAGATCGACAACATGACGCAGGCTCTGGACCGCGCAGTTGCCAACGGCGTCAAGAACCTCGTTGTTCAGCCGACCCACCTGATGCACGGCGCAGAGTACGACGAGATGTGCGAAGCGCTCGAGCAGTACAAGGATAAGTTCGAGTCCGTTGCCATCGCAGAGCCGATGCTCGGCGAAGTTGGTTCCGACGCTACCGTCATCAACGCCGACAAGGAAGCTGTTGCCAAGGCGATCACTGCTGCCGCTGTTGCAGACTCCGGCTTTGAAAGCGTTGACGCTGCTAAGGAAGCCGGCACCGCTTTCGTCTTCATGGGTCACGGCACTGCGCATGTTGCAAAGGTCACCTACAGCCAGATGCAGGCCCAGATGCAGCAGCTCGGTTATGAAAACGTCTTCATCGGCACCGTCGAGGGCGAGCCCGAAGAGACCTCCTGTGAGGCAGTTATCGAAGCTGTCAAGGCTGCCGGTTACACCAACGTCATCCTTCGCCCGCTGATGGTCGTCGCCGGCGACCACGCCAATAACGATATGGCCGGTTCCGAGGACGATTCCTGGAAGACCATGTTTGAAGCTGCCGGCTTTACCGTCGACTGCCAGATCGCCGGTCTCGGCGAGATTGCCGATGTGCAGGCGCTCTATGTCGCCCACACCAAGGCTGCTATCGAAGCTCTGAACGCTTAATACAAGTCACAAACCCATGCTCCGGGACAGAAATTTTCTGCCCCGGAGCAACGCACACTCAGGAGGACACCGAAATGAAAAAACTTCTTGCATTGACGCTTGCCGCTCTGCTGCTTGCCGCCGTTTTGACCGGCTGCGCCAGCGCTCCGGCAGAACCCCCTGCCGCTGATTCCCAGCCCACGCAGACAGAGCAGCCCGCTGCCGAAGAACCTGCTGCGGAGCAGCCTGCCGCCGAAGAAGAACCGGTTGCCGAAGAGCCCGCGCTTGCAGACGGCGTCTATACCGCCGATTTTGACACCGACAGCTCCATGTTCCACGCAAACGAGGCATGCGACGGCAAAGGTACGCTCACCGTCAAGGACGGCGAAATGACCATCCATGTCAGTCTCGTCTCCAAGACAATTCTGAACCTCTTCCCCGGTCTTGCCGAGGACGCACAGAAAGACGGCGCAGTGCTTTTGCAGCCCACAACCGACACCGTCACCTACTCCGACGGGCTTTCCGAGGAGGTCTACGGCTTCGATATCCCTGTTCCCGCGCTCGATACCGAGTTTGACCTTGCACTCATCGGCAAGAAGGGTGTCTGGTACGACCACAAGGTTTCCGTTTCGAACCCCGAGCCGCTGGAGTCCGCAGGCAAAACCGCGCAGGATCTGGGGCTTGCCGACGGCTCATATACCGCAGAGGTTGCCTTCTCCGGCGGCTCCGGCAAATCCCACATTGCTTCTCCCGTGACATTGACGGTCAAGGATGGCGCCGTCACCGCGACGGTCGTCTGGAGCAGCAGCAAGTATGACTACATGGTCGTTGACGGCGAACACTACGACGTTCTGACAACCGAGCCGGGCTCGACGTTTGAAATTCCCGTTGCCGCCTTTGATACGGACCTGACTGTCATCGGCGACACCACCGCCATGAGCACGCCGCATGAGATTGAATACACCCTGAACTTTGCGTCCGCCACGCTCACGCCTGCCGAATGAAAAAGCTTCTTTTGACGCTTCTTGCCGCGCTGCTGCTGTTTTCCGGCTGCGCGGCGCAGAAGCAGGAATCTCAGCCGCAGCAGACCGCCGCAGAGCAGACTGCAGAATTGGAACCGAGCGCCGCACCGCAGTGGGAGGAGCTGCGCTTTGATACATCCCTTCCGCTGTCCTACGCCACGCAGTTTTCGGTCCGCTATGCAGAAGGCGGCTACACGGACATCACCATCGGCAGCGATCAGGAATTTCTGCTTGTCGCGCAAGACGCTGCCGTCCCCGAAAACGTCCCATCCAGCATCACCATCCTGCGCCAGCCGCTTTCTCACATCTATCTCGTCGCCTCCGCCGCCATGGACTATTTCGACCGCCTGGACGCGGTGGACCGGATTGCCCTGAGCGGTCTGAAGGCGTCCGATTGGTACATTGAAAGCGCGAAGGCTGCCATGGAAGACGGCAGCATGGTCTATGCCGGAAAATATTCTGCGCCGGACTATGAGACAATTCTGGAGGCAGGCTGCGATCTGGCGATTGAAAACACCATGATCTACCACACACCGGAGGTCATCGAGCAGCTGCAAACCGTCGGCGTGCCGGTTCTCGTTGAGCGCTCCAGCTACGAATCGGATCCGCTCGGGCGCATCGAGTGGCTGAAACTCTATGCCGCGCTGGTCGGAAAAGAGGCGCAAGCTACTGCGGATTTTGAATCGTGCCTTGCCTCCCTCTCCGGCATTCTCGACCATCCGTCTACCGGGAAAACCGTCTCGTTTTTCTACATCAACAACTCTGGCGCGGTCAACGTCCGAAAATCCGGCGACTACATCGCAAAGGCAATCCGCCTCGCGGGCGGAGAATACCTTTCCTTCGACGAAAGCGGGGAAGAAAACGCGCTTTCGACCATGACCATTCAGATGGAATCCTTTTACAGCGCCGCTGCGGATGCAGACGTGCTGATCTACAACAGCACCATCGACGGTGAGCTGCAAAGCATCGACGAGCTGCTGGCAAAAAGCCCGCTTCTGGCGGACTTCAAAGCCGTCAAAAGCGGCAATGTCTGGTGCATCACCAAGAATTTTTATCAGCAGTCGCTGGCGCTCGGCGACATGATTCTCGATGTCCACGCCGTTCTGACCGACGAAAAAACGCCGGACGCGGAGCTGCGGTTCCTGCGCAGACTGTCATAACCAAAGGAGGAGCAGTATGGAACACAATAAAACCCTTCGCATCTGGGGCGGCTTCCTGCTGCTCCTTCTGCTGACCATTGTTTTTCTGATCTGGAATCTTTTCGCGGGCAGCGTCCGGCTGTCTGCGTCTGAAATACTGGAAATCCTGCGCGGCGGTGCGGAAGGCTCGCAGCGCAGCATTTTGCTGCAGATCCGCCTGCCGCGGCTTGTTGCGGCGCTGATTTTGGGCGGCGCGCTGTCCGTCTCGGGCTATCTGCTGCAAACGTTTTTCCACAACCCCATCGCAAGCCCCTTCGTCCTCGGCATTTCCTCCGGCGCAAAGCTCACGATTGCCGTCACCATGATCGCGCTTTTATCGCGCGGGCATACCGCCTCGTCTGCGGCTCTGATCGCAGTGGCGTTTCTGGGCGCGATGGTCTCGATGGGCTTTGTCCTTGCCGTGTCGCAGAAGGTCCGGCACATGAGCATGCTCGTCGTCTGCGGCGTTATGATCGGCTATATCTGCTCGGCAGCGACGGACCTTCTGGTCACCTTTGCCGACGACTCCAATATCGTGAACCTTCACAACTGGTCGATGGGCTCGTTTTCCGGCATGAGCTGGGAAAATGTCCGGACCATGGCGCTGGTCTGCGGCGCGGCGCTGGTCCTTTCGTTTTTCCTTTCCAAACCCATCCGCGCCTATCAGCTGGGCGAGGTCTACGCGCAGAATATGGGCGTTGCCTTAAAAGCCTTCCGCACGGCGCTGATTCTCCTTTCGAGCATTCTTTCCGCCTGCGTGACCGCGTTTGCAGGTCCCATCTCCTTTGTCGGCATCGCCGTACCGCACCTGATGAAGTCTCTGTTTCACTCTGCAGAGCCGCTGCTGCTCATTCCGGCGTGCTTTCTCGGCGGCGGCGCGTTCTGCCTGATGTGCGACCTCATTGCCCGCACCGCCTTTGCCCCCACCGAGGTCAGCATCAGCTCTGTTACAGCAATCTTCGGCGCGCCCGTCGTCATTTATATGATGGTGCGCAGAAAGGCAGGCTAGCATGGACGCCTATCTCAAAACGGAGCATCTGGACGCCGGGTACGACGGAAAAGCCATCCTGCACGACGTTTGTCTTCGTGTGCAGCGCGGCAGAATCGTCACGCTCATCGGACCCAATGGCTCCGGTAAATCCACCATTCTCAAAACGATCATCTCCCAGCTTCCCGCCATCGGAGGAAGCGTGGTTCTCGACGGGCAGGACCTGCGCAAGCAAAGCCGGTCAGATATCGCCCGCCGCATGGCAATCCTAATGACCGCTCGCATGAACCCCGAGCTGATGAGCTGCCGCGATGTGGTAAGCTCCGGCAGATATCCCTACACCGGAAGGCTCGGCGTTCTGCGCGCGGAAGACAAGCAGATCGTCGAAGAAAGCCTTCGGCAGACCGATGCGCTCGACTTTGCCGATAAGCCCTTCCGCGCCGTCAGCGACGGACAGCGGCAGCGGATTTTGCTGGCACGCGCACTGTGCCAGCAGCCGGAGCTGATCGTCCTCGACGAGCCGACAAGCTTTCTCGATATCCGCTACAAGCTTGAACTTCTGAGCATTTTAAAGCGCATGGTGCGCGAAAAGGACCTTGCGGTTCTGATGTCGCTTCACGAGCTGGACCTTGCCGCGCGCGTCTCCGACACCGTCGTGTGCGTCGCGGGCGACCGGATTGACAAGGTCGGACCGCCCGAGGAAATTTTCACGCGCGAATACATCGCAAAGCTCTATCACATGGAGCCGGGCAAATACGACCCGTGCTTTGCCACACTGGACTTTGTTCCTTGAGGGATACTATGGATAACACATTCGGAACCTTTTATGCCGTCGGCGTCGGTCCGGGCGATGCCTCGCTTCTGACGCTGCAAGCGGTCAAAATTCTGGAGCAGTGCCCCGTCCTTGCCGCGCCGCAGACCGCCTCCGGGCAAATGCTGGCGCTGGACATTGCGCGCGGCGCAGTGGACCTCTCCAAAAAAGAAATCCTGCCGCTCAGGTTTACCATGTCCCGCGACCTGGCTGTCCGCGAGGAAAGCTACAGGGCAATCTGCGCGCAGCTCGAGGGCTTTCTTTCGCGCGGGCAGGATGTCGCGATGGTCAATCTCGGTGACGTCTCGATCTACGCCACCGCATACTACATCTTTGACCGCCTGCAAAAAGCGGGCTTCCCCGCGAAAATGGTCCCCGGCATCACGAGCTTTTCCGCCGTCGCCGCCCAGCTCGGCTGGAGTCTGACGGAGGAGAATGCGCCGCTTCATATCATTCCCGGAAGCACGGACCTGCAAGCGGCGCTCCATCTCCCGGGCACAAAGGTCCTGATGAAGTCCGGCTCCGCCCTCGGCGATACCGTCGCGGCGCTGGAGAAAGTCGGTCTTCTGGACCGCGCGGCGCTTGTCTGCGACTGCGGACTTCCCACGCAGAAAATTTATCGCGACCTTCGGCATCTGCCGAATGATCTCAGCTATTTTGCAACCATCGTCGTGCGGGAGGGGTGATCTGATGCAAGCTTCCGTTCCCCGGCTGGTTCTTGCCGGAACGAACAGCGGCTGCGGCAAAACGACCGTCGCCTGCGCCGTTTTGCAGGCGTTTGTGAACCGCGGTCTCAAGCCTGCCGCCTGCAAATGCGGACCGGACTACATTGACCCGATGTTTCACAGCCGGATTATCGGCGCAAAAGCCTCGAACCTCGACTCGTTCTTCTTTTCGGACGACACGCTGCGCGCGCTGCTTGTTGAAAACAGCCGCGGCTGCGGCGTGAGCGTCATCGAAGGCGTCATGGGCTACTATGACGGGTTGGGGCTGACCTCTACACGCGCAAGCACCTTTGAGCTTGCGCAAAAGACGCAAAGCCCTGCCGTTTTGATCGTGAACGCACGCGGCGCGGCGCTGTCCGTACTGGCAAGCATCGAAGGCTTCCTGCGCTTTCAGCCGGAAAGCGGCATCCGCGGCGTGATTCTCAACGGCTGCACCGCCATGAGCTACGCGGCGCTCTCGCGCGAATTGGAGACGCGCTTCGGCATTGCCGCCTGCGGCTATCTGCCGGCGCTCCCTGGCTGCACGCTTGAAAGCCGCCACCTTGGGCTTGTAACCGCGCAGGAGGTCGACCATCTCAAGGAAAAAATGCAGCGTCTGGCGCAGCAGGCAGAACAAACGCTGGAGCTGGACCGGCTGCTGCAGCTGGCAAACGAGGCTCCCGCACTTTGCTTTGAACCGCTCTCTCTTCCGGAGGCGGGAAAACCCGTGCGCATCGGCGTGGCGCGCGACCGCGCGTTCTGCTTTTACTATGAAGACAGCTTAAATCTTCTGCGCCGTCTGGGCGCAAATCTCATCGATTTCAGCCCGCTCCACGACAACGCTTTGCCGGAGGACCTCGACGGGCTGTATCTTGGCGGCGGCTATCCGGAGCTTTACGCGCAGGCGCTCTCCGGGAACGAAACCATGCGCCAAAGCATCCGCGAAGCAGTCTGTGCGGGGCTTCCGTGCATCGCCGAGTGCGGCGGTTTCATGTATCTGACCGAGGCAATCGGCGGCTGCCCGATGGCAGGCGTGCTGCCAGGCAGCTGCTTCGACACAGGCAAACTCACGCGCTTCGGCTACGTGACGCTTACCGCTTCGAAGGATAACCTCCTTTGCCGCGCGGGGCAGTCGATTCCTGCCCATGAATTTCACCACTGGGACGCAGAACAGCCCGGCAGCGATTTTACTGCCGAAAAGCCGTCCGGCAGGCGCTGGACCTGCGCCGTCGCAACCGATACGCTCTACGCGGGCTTTCCGCACTTTCATTTTTACGCCAATCCAACCTTTGCCGTCCGTTTTCTGGACGCCTGCCGAAAGGAGTCTTTCCGCCATGCCGGAACAGCTGAAACCCATGGACATTGAAGCGCGCAGCTTCGAGATCATCACCGAGCTTCTGGGGGACCGTAAGCTGGACCCTGAAAATGCGCTTGTGATCAAGCGCGCCATCCACACCACCGCGGACTTTGACTACGCGGACAATCTTGTCTTTTCCCCGCACGCTGTGCAAAAAGGAATCGAGGCGCTCAAAGCCGGCTGCGATATCGTCACCGACACGCAGATGGCGCGCGCCGGCATCAACAAAACGGTGCTGGAAAGCCTCGGCGGCGCGGTCCACTGCTTCATGTCGGATGCGGACGTTGCGCAGGAGGCGAAGCGGCGCGGCGTGACGCGGGCGTTCGTGTCGATGGAAAAAGCGGCGAAGCTCGAAAAGCCCTGCATCTTTGCCATCGGAAACGCGCCCACGGCGCTGTTCTGCCTGGAAAGCCTCATGCAGGAGGGCGCGCTTCTTCCTGCGCTGATCATCGGCGTTCCGGTCGGATTTGTAAACGTCGTGGAGAGCAAGGAGCAGCTCATTGCAAGCTCCCCCGCTCCGTTCATCGTCGCGCGCGGCAGAAAGGGCGGCAGCAACGTCGCCGCGGCAATCTGCAACGCGCTGCTCTATCAGATCCGGCGATAAATGGAAGAATACATCATCAAAGACGGCAAGCGCCTGCGCCTCGGCTATACGACCGGCTCCTGCGCGGCGGCGGCAGCGAAGGCAGCCTGCTTCATGCTTCTGACCGGGCGCAGAAAAGAAACCGTCGAGCTTCTCACGCCGAAGGGCATCTTGCTGACGCTTTCTGTACTGGAAATCACGCAGGGTCCTGATTTTGTTTCCTGCGCCATCCGAAAAGACAGCGGCGACGACCCGGACGCTACGCGAGATACGCTCATTTTCGCAAGCGTCCGGAAAACGGACGCCCCCGGCGTTTTCATCGACGGCGGCGCCGGCGTCGGCAGAGTCACAAAGCGCGGGCTGGACCAGCCCGTGGGCGCCGCTGCCATCAACTCGGTGCCCCGGCGCATGATCGAAGAAAATGTCCGCGAGGTCTGCAGGCTCTGCGACTACCATGGAGGTATTTCGGTCATCATTTCCGTCCCCGACGGAGAGCGTCTTGCCCAAAAGACGTTCAATCCCCGCCTCGGCATTACCGGCGGCATTTCCATTCTGGGAACAAGCGGCATCGTCGAGCCCATGAGCGAGCAGGCGCTGGTCGATACCATCCGCGTCGAGCTGCGCCAGCGGCGCGAAACCGGTGCAGACTACGTGCTGCTCACGCCCGGAAACTACGGCGCGGACTATATTCGCGCCTGCATCGGCTTGGACCCCCGAACAGCGGTTCTGACGTCCAATTTTATCGGCGACGCACTGGAAATCTGCCGGGAGCTCGGCTTTTCGGGCGCGCTTCTGGTCGGGCACATTGGAAAGCTTGTCAAGCTCTCGGGCGGCATGTGGAACACACACTCCAAATACGGCGACTGCCGCATGGAGCTTCTTGCCGCTCACGCCGCGGCGCTGGGGCTGCGCGCGGAAAAGGTGCGCGAGCTTCTCGCCTGCGTCATGTGCGACGACTGCCTTCGCATTTTGAAAGAGGAGGGCTTGTACGCGCAGACGCTCACGCGCCTTGCTTCCCGCATCGAGGTAAACCTCGGGCATAAATGCGGCGAAATGACGGCGGGCGCGATTGTTTTTTCGAAGGAATATGGTCTTCTGTGCCAGACCACACAGGCACAGACGTTATTGCAGCAAATCAGGGAGGGCTGAACTATGGTACATTTTGTCGGCGCCGGGAGCGGCGCGGCGGACCTCATCACCGTGCGCGGCGCAAGACTTCTTGCCGAGGCGGACGTGATCATTTACGCGGGATCGCTGGTAAACCCCGAGCTTCTTTCCTACGCGAAGCCCGGCTGCGAGATTCACAACAGCGCAACCATGACGCTCGAAGAAGTCATCGCCGTCATGCGCGATGCGGAAGCGGCAGGCAAAACCACCGTGCGCCTGCACACCGGAGACTCGAGCATCTACGGCGCGGTGCGCGAACAGTTCGACGAGCTGGAAAAGCTCCAGATTTCCTACGACGTCTGCCCCGGCGTGAGCGCATTCTGCGGTGCGGCAGCGGCGTTAAAAGCAGAATACACGCTGCCGGATGTCAGCCAGACGGTGATCATCACCCGCGCTGCCGGAAAAACGCCTGTTCCGGAGAAAGAATCCATCCGCTCGCTTGCTGCCCATCAGGCGACGATGGTGCTGTTTCTCAGCACCTCCCTGACCGAGCAGCTGCAAAAGGACCTGCTCGCGGGCGGCTATGCAGAAACCACGCCTGCTGCCGTTGTTTACAAGGCGACCTGGCGCGATCAGAAAATCTTCCGCTGCACCGTGGGAACGCTTCACAAGACGGTCACGCAGAACGGTCTGACCAAAACATCCCTGATCGTCGTCGGCGGCTGCCTCGGAGGCGAGTATATGAGGTCTCTTCTCTATCACCCCGGCTTTTCCACCGAATTCCGCGAGGCAAGCGAATGACCGCGGCAATCTTCTGCTACAGCCGCGCCGGCTGTGAGACCGCACGGCGGGTTTTGTCGGCTTTCACCGCACACGATACCGTCTGCTATACGCTTGCGCGCTTTGCCCAGCCCGGCTTTCTGCCGCTTGAAAAAGGCGTCTACGGCGCGGAATTTTCGCGCTGCGGCGCGCTCATTTTCATCGGCGCGTGCGGCATCGCCGTGCGGGAGATTGCGCCCTTCGTCCGCAGCAAAAAGACGGACCCGGCAGTGCTTGTGATCGACGACCGGGCGCGCTTTGTCATTCCGATTCTCTCCGGACACATCGGCGGGGCAAACGCGCTGGCGCAGGCGCTTGCCGCCGCGCTGCATGCCGCGGCAGTCATCACCACCGCGACCGACGGACACGGCAAGTTTTCCGTCGATGCCTGGGCAGCGCGAAATGACTGCGCGATTTCCGATATGGCGCTTGCCAAAGCGTTCTCCGCTGCCATTTTAGAGCGCGACCTGCCGCTTATGAGTGTGTTTCCGATTGCATCCGCACTTCCGGGCGGAATTTTCGAAGCAGCCTCGGGCAAGCTTGGCGTGTACATCGGCTGCGACACAAAATCGCCCTTCGAGCAAACGCTGCGCCTGATTCCAAAGAAGCTGCGCGTCGGCATCGGCTGCCGCAGGGGCATTTGCGAGGAGGCGGTTGTGTCCGCCATCCGGCAGGTTTTTGCGGATCATGCGCTCGACCTGCGCGCTGCCGCGGGCGTCTATTCGATTGACCTGAAAAAAGACGAACCGGGGCTTCTGGCAGCTTGCCGGACGCTTCGTCTTCCGGCGCAGTTTTACAGCGCGCAGGCGCTTGCCGCCGTGCCGGGAAGCTTTTCGGATTCCGGCTTCGTCGCATCCGTCACAGGCGTGGGCTGCGTCTGCGAGCGCGCGGCGATGCTGGGCGCAGAGCGGCTTCTGGTTCCGAAAACCATCTGCGGCGGCGTCACCGTCGCCGTTGCCATCGAGCATTGGGAGGTAGACTTTGGGTAAGGTATTTGTTGTGGGCATCGGCCCCGGAAATTTTGAAAACATGACCATCCGCGCCGACCGCGCACTTTGCGCCTGCGACGCCATCGTCGGGTATCCGGTCTATGTCGATCTGGTCAAGGACCGCTACCCCGGAAAGGCGCTCTATCAGACGCCCATGACGAAGGAGGTCGCCCGCTGCCAGCTGGCGCTCGATCTGGCGCGCGAGGGAAAAACCGTGTGCCTCGTCTGCTCCGGCGACAGCGGCATCTACGGCATGGCAGCGCTGGTCTTCGAGCTGCGCGGAGAAAGCATGCAGCCGGAAATCGAAGCGGTCCCTGGTCTGACTGCCGCATGCTCCGGCGGCGCGGTGCTGGGCGCGCCGCTGACGCACGATTTTGCCGTCGTGAGCTTATCTGACCGCCTGACCCCGTGGCAGACGATTGAAAAGCGGCTGCTTGCCGCCGCGCAGGCGGATTTTTCGATTGCGATCTACAACCCCGCAAGCCACGGAAGACCCGAGCATCTGGCGCGCGCCTGCGAAATCCTGCTGCGCGTGCTGCCGGAGAACCGGCTCTGCGGCATCGTCCGCAACATCGGACGCGAGGGGCAATCGCACCGCGTTCTGACGCTCCAAGAGCTTCAGACTGCGCCGGTCGACATGTTCTGCACCGTCTTCATTGGAAATTCGTCCACCAAAGAGCTGTCCGGCGCGCTCATTACGCCGAGAGGATACCACAATGTATAACATCTGTGTCTTCGGCGGCACAACCGAGGGGCGCGAGCTGGTTGAATTTCTGTCCGCGCAGCCCTGCAATGTGACCGCCTGCGTGGTAACAGACTACGCGCAGTCGCTGCTGCCCGCGTCCGGGCATGTGACCGTCTCGGCGAAAAAGCTCCCCGCGGGCGAAATCGCAGCCATGCTGCTGTCGCAGCGCTTCGATCTTGTCGTCGACGCCACGCACCCCTACGCGCAGTCCATCACCAAAAGCATCGCGCGCGCCTGCCGCGAAACCGGCACGCAGTATGTACGGCTTCTGCGCAAGCCCTCTGCCGTTTCCCCCGATGCTTTGTATTTTGAAACCACCGAGGAAGCGATCTCTTTTTTGCGCCGGACAAGCGGCAGGATTCTGCTGACCACCGGTAGCAAGGAGTTATCCCAATACGCTGCCATCGAAGACTTTTCAAACCGGGTCTGGGCGCGCGTGCTGCCCCTGGCGTCGTCCCTGGATGCCTGCCAGAAGGCAGGGCTCCCGCCCGCGCACATTTTCGCGATGCAGGGACCGTTTTCCGCTGCAATGAACGCCACCATGCTCCAAAGCATCACAGCCGCCTTTCTTGTCACGAAGGACGGCGGCGCGCCCGGCGGCTTCGAGGAAAAGGCGGCAGGCGCAAAACAGGCAGGTGCAAAGCTGGTCGTCATCGGTCGTCCGCCGGAGGCGGATGCCGGTCTTTCCCTGGAGGAAACCATCTCGACGCTTTGCAGCCGCTTCGGCTTTCCTCTAACCCCGGAGGTCTTCCTTGCCGGCATCGGTCCCGGCAGCGAGCGCTTTCAGCTCCCCGCCATCCGCGAGACAATTCAAAAATCCGACTGTCTCATCGGCGCGCAGCGCATGCTGGACGCCGTCGCGCGTCCCGGGCAGCAGACCTGCGACGCCATTGCCCCGGAGAACATCGCTTCGGCGGTCCGCGCGCATCCCGAATGCCGGACCTTTACCGTCGTTCTCTCCGGAGACACCGGCTTTTTCAGCGGCGCGAAGAAGCTTCTTCCGCTGCTGTCCGGCTGCAAAGTCACGGTTCTTCCGGGCATCAGCTCCATGAGCTACCTGTGTGCGAAGCTGGGTGCAAGCTACGACGATGCGGCAATCGTCAGCCTGCACGGAAGAACCGCCGACATTGCCCGCGCCGTGCGCGCCAACCGGAAGGTCTTCGCCCTGGTCGGAGGACCTAACGGCATGCAGGCGCTGTGCGCGCGGCTGGTTGACGCCGGCCTTTCGCAGGTGCGCGTCAGCGTCGGCGAGCGGCTGAGCTACCCGGACGAAAAAATCACCTGCGGCACGGCGCAAGAGCTGTTAGAGCAAACCTTTGACAAGCTGAGCGTCGCGCTGATTGAAAACGATCATCCCGACGCCATCGTCACTCACGGTCTGCCGGACGAGGCGTTTTTGCGCAGTCTGGAACCGGGAAAGCTTGTCCCCATGACCAAAAGCGAGGTGCGCAGCGTGTGTCTGTCTAAATTGCAGCTCACACAGGACGCCGTCTGCTGGGATGTCGGCGCAGGTACTGGCTCTGTTTCCATTGAAATGGCAATACAGGCATCGCGCGGGCGCATCTATGCGATCGAAAAAAACGAGCAGGCGCTTGCGCTTCTGCAGGAGAACAAGACCCGCTTCTCACAGGAGAATCTGGACATCGTCCCCGGCGCAGCGCCGCAGGCATGCGAGGCGCTTCCTGCCCCGACGCATGTGTTTCTCGGCGGAACGTCCGGCAATCTGCCGGAAATTCTGGCGCTCATCCTGCACAAGAACCCGCACGCGCGAATTGTTGCAACAGCGGTGACGCTCGAATCCGCCGCCGCGCTGACCGGCTGCATGAAAAATTTCAAGAGTGCGGACTGCATTTCGATGCAGGTTTCCAAAGCCTCCGCCGCCGGAAGCTACCATCTGATGAAGGCGCAGAATCCGGTCTGGATTTTCACGCTGCAAAACGGAGGCGCTTGTTCATGAAATGGTCCTTGTATGCGCTGCTGCTCGGTTCGTTTCTCGATCTTCTGATCGGCGACCCGCACGGCTTTCCGCACCCGGTGATCGCCATCGGCAAGCTGATTTCCGTTCTGGAGCGGTTTTTCCGGCGGCTCTGCCCCAAAAATACGCGCGGCGAGATTCTCGCAGGGGGTCTGATCTGGTTTTTCACGGCGGCAATCTCCACCGCCGTTCCGGTTCTCCTTCTTTTTGCGGCGCAGCGGATTTCCGTCTATCTGCGCCTGGCGCTGGAGAGCGTCATGTGCTGGCAGATTCTCGCGGCAAAATCTCTGCAGGGCGAGAGCATGAAGGTCTATGCTGCGCTCAAAACTGCGACGCTTCCGGACGCGCAGAAGGCGGTCTCCATGATCGTCGGGCGCGATACGGAACGGCTCGATGAACCGGGCGTTGCGCGCGCGGCAGTCGAAACCGTGGCGGAAAATACATCCGACGGGGTTATCGCGCCGCTTTTTTATCTCGCGCTCGGCGGTGCCGGGCTCGGCTTTTTCTATAAGGCGGTCAACACGATGGACTCCATGCTCGGCTATGTCGAGCCGCCCTATAAAAATATCGGCTTGATTCCGGCGAAGCTCGACGATGTGTTCAATTTCATCCCCGCGCGGCTCTCGGCGCTTTTCCTGCTGGCGGCAGGCGTGCTTTTGCATCTGGATGTCAAAAACGGCTGGCAGATGTTCAAGCGCGACCGCTACAAGCACGCAAGCCCCAACTCTGCGCAGACAGAGTCGGTCTGCGCCGGGCTTCTGGGGCTTCGGCTGGCAGGCGAAGCGTGGTACCACGGGGTGCTGCACAAAAAGGATTTCATCGGAGACGCAAAGCGGGAAATTTCCCCGGAGGATATTCCGCGCGCGTGCCGTCTGATGTATGCGGCGGCAGCGCTGGCGCTGTTCGTCTTCGCACTGGTCAAAGCCATTCTGATTTTCTGAGGAACTGCTTATGCTATATGAAACGCAAAACCCGCACGGCGGCGATGTCTACGGCATGGAGGTCCGGCTCGATTTTTCGTCGAACGTCAACCCCCTCGGTCCGCCGCCGTCTGTGATTTCCGCGATGCAGCGCGCCTGCGCGCAGGTGCGGCAGTATCCGGACCCCTATTGCAGAGCCCTTACCCGCGCAATTGCTGCGCACGAAGGCGTGCCGGAGCGCAGCATTCTGTGCGGCGCGGGCGCGGCGGAGCTGATCTATGCGTACTGTGATGCGCTGCGCCCGAAAAAAATTGCGGAGCTGGCTCCGACGTTTTCAGAGTACAGCGCCGCAGCAGCGCACTTTGGGGCAAGCGTTGCGCGCTTTTCGCTCCATGCCCCGAACTTTGCGCCCGATGAAACGCTTTTTTCGTTTTTAGAGTCGGAAAAGCCGGACGCGCTGTTTCTCTGCACGCCCAACAACCCCACCGGAAAAACCATCCCCCGCGCGCTTCTGGAATCGGTCCTGCAGCAATGCAAAAAGCAGCACACGCACGTGCTGCTCGACGAGTGCTTTCTCGATTTTACGGACGAGAAAAGCGCCCAAGACCTTCTGCCGCAATTTGAAAATCTTCTGATTTTAAAGGCGTTTACCAAAAACTTTGCCCTTGCCGGCGCGCGCGTGGGCTACTGCCTGACGGAAAATCATGCGCTGCTGCGCGAAATGTCCCAAAGCTCCCAGCCGTGGAATGTCTCTCTTCCGGCACAGGCGGCAGGCGTCGCTGCCTTGCAGGAATGGTCCTGGGTTTTGCGGGCGCGGAAAATCGTGCGCGAAGAGCGGACGTTTCTCTCGCAGGAACTTCTGAGTCTCAACATTTCGGTCTGTCCGTCCGAGGCAAATTATCTGCTGCTGCGTGCACCGGTCGGGCTGGGTGCGGCGCTTCTGCGGCGCGGCATTGCCATCCGCAGCTGCGAAAATTACCCCGGACTCGGTCCCGGCTGGTACCGCATCGCGGTCCGGCTGCACGAAGAAAACGAAGCGCTGCTGGAAACCATGCGGCGCGTGACGGAGGAAGCACATGGCATATAACATTATGGTTCAGGGCACCATGTCCAACGCCGGAAAGAGCCTGCTGTGCGCCGCGCTCTGCCGGATTTTCCGGCAGGACGGTCTGCGCGCAGCTCCCTTCAAAAGCCAGAACATGGCGCTCAACTCGTTCATCACCGCCTCCGGCGGCGAGATGGGACGAGCACAGGTCGTGCAGGCGGAGGCTGCCGGCATTGCGCCCGACGTGCGCATGAACCCGATTCTTCTCAAGCCAACCACCGACGTCGGCAGTCAGGTGATTGTAAACGGGCAGGTGCTCGGCAACATGCGCGCGATGGAGTATTACCGGCGCAAGCGGGAGCTGCTTCCCGCGGTGCTGGAAGCTTACAACTCCCTCGCGGCGGAATATGACGTGCTTGTCATTGAGGGCGCGGGAAGCCCGGCGGAGATTAACCTCAAGCAGGACGATTTTGTGAACATGGGACTGGCAAAGCTGGTGGACGCGCCGGTGCTGCTCGTCGGAGATATCGACCGCGGCGGCGTCTTTGCCCAGCTCTACGGCACGGTCGCGCTGCTGGAAGAAGACGAGCGCGCGCGCATCAAGGGCTTGATCGTCAACAAATTCCGCGGCGACGCTTCAATTCTGGAGCCCGGACTTCGCCAGCTGGAAGCGCTCTGCGGCATTCCGGTGGCGGGCGTCGTGCCGTATACGAACGTCGACATCGACGACGAGGACAGCCTTTCCGAGCGCTTTACAAAAAAGACCGCGCGAAAGCTGCTGGACCTTGCCGTCATTCGCCTGCCCCGCATTTCGAACTTCACCGACTTTTCGCCCTTTGAGCGCTTCGACGGCGTTTCCCTCCGCTATGTCGACCGGGTTTCCGAGCTCGGCGCGCCGGACATGATTCTGCTGCCCGGCACCAAAAGCACAATTGCGGACCTGCAGTGGCTGCGCCAGAGCGGTCTGGAGGCGGCGATTCTGAAAGAAGCTGCGCGTGGGACGCTCATTTTCGGCGTCTGCGGCGGCTATCAGATGCTGGGGCAATCTGTTTCGGACCCCGGCGGCGTGGAAGCGGCGGGCGTCACGCAAATCCGCGGCATGGGGCTTCTTCCCATGGACACGGTCTTCCACGGCGAAAAGGTCCAGACGCAGACGAAGGGCGTCTTTTCCGGCGTTGCGGGGCTTCTTTCCGGGCTGAACGGTCTTTCCTATACCGGCTACGAAATTCACATGGGAAGAAGCCAGGCGCAGCTGCCGCCGCTCACCGGCTCCGGCAATGTCTACGGCAGCTATGTCCACGGCGTCTTCGACGCGCCGGGCGTGGCAGACGCGATTTTGCAGGCGCTGTGCAAAAAGCGCGGACTGGACGCTTCTGTCCTCGGCGCGTTCGACGCAGCCGCTTACAAGACCCAACAGTACGATCTGCTGGCAGACGCTGTGCGCGCAGGGCTCGATATGGACCTCGTCTACCGCGCCCTGCGCCGCGAAATCTGACACGAAAACGCACACGCTTCCGACAGCAAAACCGGACCTGCCTGATTGCTCAGGCAGGTCCGGTTTTTCGGTTTACGCAGCTTCACAAGCTGTTTTCGCGCAGAAACGCAAGGCTCTTTTCCATTGCCTGCTGCGCGCAGTGGTGGTAGGTTGTTCCCCAGAGCTCCGGCGTGATGCCGCCCGTGTAGCCGCGGTCGGAAAGCACCTTCAGGTAATCCTTCATCGGGAGCGTTCCATCGCCCGGTGCAAGGCACATTCCATTTTTCGGAAGATCGATGTCGATAAAATGCACGTGGCAGAGATCCCTTCCCAGCAGCTCTGCCGCCGTGGAAAAGTTCTCCCCGTTCAGCACCAGCGCCGGAACCATGCCGCTGACACCGGCGGAAACAATGTTTTCTGCCATGTCCGGATGCGCGTCCGTAATCTGTCGGACAGCAGCGACGGCATTGGACCACCAGACCTCCGCGTTTTCCTCCGCCCAACCGGGATGTGCGGAAATCAGATCGTGGTCCGCCTTTCCCTCCGCTGCAAGCGCGCCGCTTTCCGAAATCAGAAGCGCCTTGACAGATGTGGTTCCGATGTCAATTCCAAGAATATAGCGTTCCATGTAGTTCCTCCAAACAATTCCAAAACGCAAAATCAATCATAACCGTGCATATTTGTGAAGCTTTATGATTTCTTTTGACACGTCCAGTGTAAACCCATTTGGAGAAAAATACTATTCGTATCTTTCATTGTTTTCTATACATATACATCTTGTTTTGTATGATAATTGTTTCATTTTTCTATTTTCTTTTCTATCCGCTCATTTGTTTTGAACAAAAATGAATTATTTTGAACTTTTCTATTGACAAAAAAACCACGCCGTGCTATACTGCAATCGTAACGAGGAACCGGCTCGTGCTGCGGTGCAGAATACGCAGGGCGCCGGACCCTATATAAACGGATTTTATAGAATTTGGAGGAATTTGAACATGTACGATATTGATCTGAATCGCTACACCGAGGTTGTCGACAGCGCCATCGCGCTGCGTCCGCAGATTGAAAAGGCAGTCGACGAGATTTGCGCGCAGGGCTATTCCAACCTGTTTTTCATCGGCTGCGGCGGCACCTACGCCCACTCGCTGCCGATGATGTACTGGCTGGAGTCGACGACCAACAAGGTCGAGGCGCACGCTGTCATCGCTGCCGAGTTCATGGTCATGGGGCATAAGGCATTCTCGAAGGACTCCGTCTGCATCTTCTCGACCCGCTCGGGCAACACCAAGGAAATCGTTGCCGCCGCAAAGTTCTGCAAGGAAGCAGGCGCGCGCACGATGGTCTACGTCTCCAACGACAACACCCCCGTCTGCGAATATGCCGATTATAAATTCTACAGCCCGGCAGAAGACCCCGATCTGTGCGAGGCGATCTACTCCTACACCATCTGCCTGCTCGGCAGATTCATGAAGAACGCCGGCGCGTTCGACAAGTACGACGAGTTCATGGCGCAGTATGCCGGTCTGACAAAGTACCTGATCGCGGGCAAGGAAAAGTTCGACCCGTTCTGCCAGGAGCTTGCAAAGAAGTTCAAGGACGTCGACTATCACATGGTCATCGGCGGCGGCATGCTCTGGGGCGAGGCATATGACTATGCAATGTGCATTCTCGAAGAGATGCAGTGGATCCGCACAAAGTCCATCCACGTCTGCGAGTATTTCCACGGCACGCTGGAGCTGGTGGAAAAGGACACGAGCCTCATCCTGTTCTACGGTGAAGACGAGACCAGACCGCTCATGGACCGCGTGCTGAAGTTCTCGAAGACCGTCTCCGACGAAATCACGATTTTCGACACCAAAGAGGTCGAGCTTCCCTTTACCGACCCCGAATTCCGCAAGATCGTCTCCCCCATCGTGATCTATGCCATCACCGAGCGCCTGTCCGCGCACCTGGCAAAAGAGCGCAATCACCCGCTCACCACCAGAAGATACTACCGCCAGATGGAGTATTGATCCCATGCAAAAAGCCGAGGCTCCGGCGAGCCTCGGCTTTTGAAAACAGCCCAGGAAAGGAAGGCAGCAAATGATTCGAGTCATCGGCGTCGGCGATTGTTTTGTCGACCGGTATCTATTTCAGAACACCATGTACCCCGGCGGAAACTCCGTGAATTTTGCCGTCTTCGCCCGGATGCTGGGGCATGAGAGCGCATTCTGCGGGAATCTGGCGCAGGACGTCTATGCCAGCATGATTCTCGATGCGCTGGACGCCTGGCACATCGAGCACGAGCATTGCCGGATTCTGCCGGACGGCGAGACCGGTCATGGCTCGATTCAGCTGGTAAACGGCGACCGCGTCATCTCCGACGACAACGACAACGGCTCGGCAAAGCGCGACCCGCTGCCTATTACGCCGGAGCTTCTGCAGTATTTGCGCGGCTTTGACCTCATTCACAGCGCCTGCTACGGCTTTCTCGAGCCGCAGCTGCCGCGCCTTTCGTGCGCCGGTGTTCCGATTGCCTTCGACTGCTCGGAAAACTGGGTGGATGAAGGCTATCTCAACGCAGTTGCGCCTTACTGCTCCATCATTCTGTTCTCCGGCAGCGCCTATCCCAGGCAGCTGCTTCTGCGCCGGATGCGGCAGGCATGCGTCCTCGGCTGCGACATTGCCATCGGCACCGTCGGCGCGCAGGGCGCGCTGGTCTGGGATGGGCAGCAGCTCTATGAGCTTGCACCGTATCGCGCGGTAGGCGGCATTCTCGACACCACCGGCGCCGGCGATTCCTTCTTCACCGGCTTCTGCACCACATACATCGAAGGTCGCAAGCAGCTCATGGCGCTTCTCGATCAGGGCGCCTTCGATCTGTGCGCGCAGGACCACGCAAGCTTCCGCGCAGCGCTGATTCAGAGGAGCATGCACACTGGAAACGCGATGGCAATGCGCACATGTATGACGCCCGGCTCCTTTGGGCGCGGCGTTTCGATGGATCTGGAGGAAAAAAACTGATGCAATACCGCTTTGCTGCGTTCGATCTGGACGGAACGCTTTTGAACGACAAAAAAGAACTGACCCCCAAAACCCGCGCAGCACTTGCGCAGCTGCAAGCGCGCGGTGTACGGCTGATTCTGGCAAGCGGGCGCCATCCGAAGGGCGTTCTGCCGCTGGCGCAGGAGCTGGATTTCCCGGCGCAAAGCGGCGTGATCCTCTGCTTCAACGGCGGCTGCGCCGTAGACTGCCGGACGGGAAACGCGCTGGTGCGCTACTGCATGGACGGCTCGGTTGCCGTGTCGGTCATTCGCGCTTGCCGCGCCTTTGGTCTTCAGCCCCTGACCTATACGGACACCACGCTTCTTTGCGAAGACGCGCAGAACGAATACGTCCAGCTCGAGGCGCGGCTGAACCATCTGCCGGTCGTAGAGGTCCGGGACCTTTCGCAGAGCCTTCCCGCGCATGTGGATAAGCTGCTGCTGGTTGCGCCGCCGGAAACGGTGCGCGCTGCGCTCGAGCCCCTGCAGAAGCAGTTTGCCGGTGTGTGCGATATTTACTGCTCGGCGCCGTATTTTATCGAGGTCATGACCACCGGTGTCAACAAAGCCTCGGCGCTGCGTGCGCTTCTGGAAAACTTCGGCGCAGGTCCGGAAAGTCTCGTGTCCTTTGGAGACGGACAGAACGATATTCCCATGCTGGACCTTGCCGCCATCGGCGTCGTGATGGAAAATGCAAGCCCGGACGTGAAAGAACACGGGCAAATGATCACGCGCAGCTGCAATGACGACGGCGTCGCAGCCGCAATCGAGAGAATCTGGCAGCTCCCATCAGAGGAAAAGGCTTGATGCGCAGACGGCGCAAACGCCCCCGCATCGAAGCTTGACAGAACAGAAACCTGCCGATATACTATATAAATAAAAAGAAAATATTTGGAAGCATTTCGAAGGTCCTTTGGTCCGGCGAATGCGCAGGAGGTAGCGGCTTGATCAAGCAGGAACGGCATGCCCGCATTTGTGAATATCTCGACAAGCATCAATTTGCAAGCATCAACACGCTGATGGAGCAGATCGGTGCATCCAAATCGACCGTCCGCCGGGATCTGATGGAGCTGCAGGAGGAGAAAAAAATTGCGTTTGTGCGCGGTGGAGCGGCATCCACCAATCAGCAGTTTGTGCAGGAATCGCCGTACCACGTCAAGCAGAGTACCAACACCGCGGAAAAAGAACGCATCGGCGCGGCTGCCGCACAGCTGGTCCAGACGGGCGAGACGATTTTTCTTGCCAGCGGAACGACGACACGCGCCGTGCTGCCCGGACTGTCCGAGGTCGATTTTCTGAATCTGGTCACGAACGATCTGCAGATCGCGATGGATGCAGCCGAGATGGAGAACATCGCGCTGACCATGACGGGCGGCTCGGTGCGCCCCGGTTACTACGCGCTGCGCGGCGTTCTCGCGGAAGACAGCATGCGCGTAATGAAGACCGGCACGGCGTTCGTCAGCTGCGACGCCATCGATATCCAGACCGGCTGCTACATCGCAAACGCCGACGAGGTGGGGCTGCTGCGGCAAGTGGTCGAATCCACCAGCTATCTGGTCCTGCTTGCCGACCATTCCAAATTCTTCTCCGGCTCCTTTCTCAGCTTCTGTCCGATCGAGCGCGTGGATCTGATCATCAGCGACACCGGACTTCCGGCGGATCTGTGCGACGAAATCCGCAAAAAAAATATCAAGCTGATACTCGCTTAAATATGAAGAGTAAAGAGTAAGAGGAACCACATGAAATATTCCTACGCCATTTTTGACATGGACGGTCTGATGTTCGACACGGAAAACCTGTTTGTCACATCGTTTGAGACCGAGGTCAGCCGCGCAACTGGCTACCGCTTCGAGCGCGAGCAGCTCAAAAAGCTCATCGGCGTAAACGCCAGCAGAACGCGGGAGCTGTTTCCGCAGCTGTTTCCGGGCTGCCCCGTCAGCTGTGACGAGGCATACGCCATCAGCCATGTCTGGATGCAGAACTATTTTGACACGCACGGCGTGCCGGTCAAGCCGGGGCTTCGCGAGCTTCTGGACTTTCTGAAGGCAAACGGGTGCACATGCGCCCTGGCGACCTCCTCCAACCGCAGCGTCGCCGACTATTATCTCGCAGACGCGCATCTGGCGGATTATTTTTCCGTCCTTGTCTGCGGCGACGAGGTCACCCGCAGCAAGCCGGACCCGCAGACGTTCCTGCTTGCCATGCAGAAGCTCGGCGCGCAAAGCCCTGCGCAGTGCGCGGTGTTTGAAGACTCACGCAACGGTCTGCTTGCCGGCGCAACCGGCGGCTTTCCCGTGTTCCTGGTGCCGGACCTCATCGAGCCGACGCCGGAAATGCAGGCGCTGTGCTGTGCAACATGCAAGACGCTCTCCGATGCGATTGCGCTTCTGCAGTAACCCGAACCCATAAAAGGCGCAGAGCATGAGCTGCTCTGCGTTTTCTTTGCGGAAAATGTGCCTTTTCCCTTGCAAGCGGCGCACGGACGTCCGACAGGAGAAAGTAGCGGATTGGGACCGCTAAAGAAGAGGCAGGGATGAGCGTTACATCCCCATTTATGTAAGCGCGGCCGCTCCCACACGACTGCGGTTACAAACAAAAAACCGTGCTGCCTGATATGGCCGCACGGAAATAAAGCCCCTATCTTACTTAGATAAGTGCTGAATATTTCGGCTCCGGTCATGGCAAGGCACAGGGCAGCTCTCAGAGGACCTGACTTATTCTGACCAAGCAGACATCACAGTGACCGACTCGCGGGGCTTCTCACCCCATTCCACCTGCAAGCGCATGGCTTGCACGAACTACCCGATATTCATTTTTTATCATTATAACACGGAAGCGCACAATTGCCAATATCATTTTCTAATATTATATGTTGAATTTTGCATAGCTGTATCTGAAAAACGAAATAATATGCGCCGCTTCTTTTCTGCGCCTCGCTCATAGAATGCTGCGTGCATCGCCTCGCTGCTGCAAAATACTTCGCTGGTGCCCATGCAGGAGACAATGCGCCAACCCGATCGCCAGAGCGTGTTCACTCCACCTTCTGTTCCATGAGATACAATCCCGCGCGCGACTGGATGCGTTCGGCGGTGGTCTTTTCGTCAATCGCGCCATCGAGATACGCTGCCATCTCCTCTTCGATGATCTGCTCGATGGGCTCTGTCGGATAATCTAGCTTCTGCGCATGGTCAACGAGCGTGTAAAACGTGTCAATGTCCGCCTGCGTGACTGTTTCCTCCGTCAGAAGCTGCTTGAATTGCTCCTGCAGCGCCGCATCGCTGACCGGCAGATAATTCACGCTCTGCTGACAGGCGTCTGATAGCAGGTAGCTCAAAAACGCCCACGCCCCCGCCTTCTGTTCACTCTGCGTGTTGATGGACAGCATACTGCTGAAATTCAGCTGGCAGCCGCCGTCGTAGTCGCTGGGGTACGCATAATACACAGATTGCTTCAGCTCCGGGTAGCCATAGCGTCCCGGCTGATAGACAATGCTGTCCGCGGACAAAATGACGTAGTAATACAGAAGACCGTCGCGGATATCCGCAACATCAAGGTTTTCCGGCAGCGTGTCCAGCGCCGCCTTCTGCCGCCGCAAGAGCGCAAGCTGCGCGTAAAACGAATCGCACTCGAAATTGCACGTTCCCTGCGCCGCGTCCACATAATCGATCGCGCAGCGCTCAGCCATCTGCGGGGAATAATCCAGATTGAACGCAAACGGATACAGTTCTTCGCCGCCCTGCTCACTCGCCCGCAAAACCGTCTCTGGCTTATTGTCGGAAAGCAGTTCCGGGTTGGCGGCGTAGGTCAAAATGTTATATCCAGACGGCAGGCGGTAGATACCGCCGTTTTTCTGCATCTGCCGCAAAACGCTGGGACGAATACGGAACGCCTGATTCGATGCACCATCCTGGAACGAGACGGCTTCTTTCTTTCCGTCCGGAACACCAGCCTGCCGGTTCTTATCACAGAACACGGCATTGCCACAACAAAACCTTCCGCAGGCGAACACGGCTATGGGCTGCCCGGCGTCTGCCGGATACTGGAGCGCCTTCACGCGGAGTACGTATACGATTACAAGGACGGCTGGTTTCAGTTCACCGCCGAAATTCCCGGAAAATAAGAAAACAGCAGACAAAAAGAGCCCTGCCGCGTGCTGCAAGAGCAAACGGCAGGGCGTTTTGTTTTTGGTCATTTGCGCCGGATTATCGCGCGCCGAGCTTGCTGCATGCTTCGATGATGCAGTCGATGCCGAGCAGCAGCAGATAGAAGCCGATGACGAGGTTCATCGACAGGAACGTCACCTGCGGCGTCAGGAGCATCGAAATGCCGAGCAGGATGCCGAGGATGTTGACGATCAGTTCGATCACATAGAACGCGGTACCCGCGATGAAGCGGACGACCGACAGGTGCGTGAGCCTGGAGATGCAGTGCGCGATGAACCAGAGCGGGAAGAACAGCCCGATTGCCCAGCGCCCGGCACCCGGATGGACCATGAGAACCAGACCTGCCATTACGCCGAGAACGCCCGTGACGAGTGATACCGTCGGAGCAAAGCCGATGTGGCGCTCCATTTTGCAGTAGAACACAATGTCGGCAATGCCGGTTACAAACGCGGCGACGCCGTAGACCACAATCAGGGTTGTGAGATAATCGACGGGTCTGAAAAAACTGTAAATGCCGAGTGCCGACAGCAAGATGCCGATGATCAGCTCCAGCCAGCCATAGGAAGAACGCTGTCTCATTGTTTTTCCGCCTCCGTTTCCTGCTTCAGAACATGCATAAACTCTTCACCGGTGATGGTTTCCTTTTCATAGAGGTATTTTGCCAGCGCATCGAGCGCCTTGCGGTTGTCCTTGAGAATCTGAATTGCCTTTTCGTGCTGGCTCTTGACGAGCGAGACGACCATTTTGTCGATCTCCTGCTGCGTGGCAGCAGAGCAGGCAAGAGACGTATCGCCGCCGAGATACTGGTTGTTGACGGTCTCAAGCGCGACCATGTCGAACTCCTCACTCATGCCGTAGCGGGTGATCATGGCGCGTGCCAGCTTCGTCGCCTGCTCGATATCGTTCGACGCGCCCGTCGTTATTTCGCCGAAGACGACCTCTTCTGCCGCTCTGCCGCCCGTGAAGGTGCAGATCTTGTTTGCCAGCTCGTCTTTCGACATCAGATACTTGTCGCCGGTCTCGACCTGCATCGTGTAGCCGAGCGCGCCGGAGGTTCTGGGGATGATCGTGATTTTCTGCACGGGCGCGGAGTGCGACTGCATCGCGGCGACCAGCGCGTGACCGATCTCGTGGTATGCAACCGTCTTCTTTTCCTGATCGGACAGCACGGCGTTCTTTTTCTGGTAGCCCGCGATGACGACCTCGATGGATTCTTCCAGATCTGCCTCCGTGACCACGGTCCGGTTGTTGCGCACGGCGCGAAGCGCGGCCTCGTTAATCATATTGGCAAGCTCTGCACCGGATGCGCCGGACGCCATACGCGCGATCGTATGGAAATTGACATCGTCGGCAGTTTTGATTTTTTTCGCGTGAACCTTGAGAATTGCCTCGCGTCCGGCAAGGTCGGGAAGCTCGACTGGCACGCGCCGGTCAAATCTGCCGGGGCGCGTGAGCGCCGGGTCCAGAGATTCGGGACGGTTCGTCGCGGCGAGAATGATGACGCCATTGTTATCGTCAAAGCCGTCCATTTCAGTCAGCAGCTGGTTTAAGGTCTGCTCACGCTCGTCGTTGGAAGATAACTGATTGTCGCGCTTTTTGCCGATGGCATCGATTTCATCGATGAAGACGATGCAGGGCGCCTTTTCTTTTGCCTGCTTGAAGAGATCTCTTACCTTGCTCGCACCCATGCCGACGAACATCTCGACGAACTCCGAGCCGGAGATCGAGAAGAACGGCACGTTTGCCTCGCCGGCAACCGCCTTTGCAAGCATCGTTTTGCCGGTTCCCGGAGGGCCAACTAACAAAACGCCCTTCGGCATGGATGCACCGACATCGGTGTATTTCTGCGGGTTGTGGAGATAATCGACGATTTCGGCAAGCGATTCCTTCGCCTCATCCTCGCCGGCAACGTCGTCAAAGCGGATGCCCTTGGTGGACTGCACGTAGATCTTTGCATTTGATTTTCCCATGCCGCCGAACATCAGCGAGTCCTTGCCGCCCATCTGCTCGCGCAGCTTCTTTGCCATATACTGCCCGAGTCCGATGAAAATCAGCATCGGCAGAAGACCGGTGATGAGAAGACTCAGAAGCGGCGAGGTCGACGCATCGACGTCCTTGGAAAATTTCGCACCCGATTCATACAGCCGTTCGGTAAGGTTCGGGTCGTCCATGACGTTTGTCTGATAGACGTTCTTTTCGTCCTTGTCGGTAAAGACGATCTGCTGGTCTTCGACCTGCACCTGCCCGATGTTCTTGCTTTCGGTCATGGACATGAACGTGCCATAGTCCACCTCCGTGACCTCCTGCTTCAGAAGCAGCGGGGTGATAACGAGATTGAAGACGAGCAGCACCAGAAGCACAACGCCATAGTAATAGATCAGCGGCTTCTTGGGGCTTTTGACTTCCTTCATGTGGGTTCCTCCTTTATGGACTCCGGTCTTTGCCATAGATCATACTTGCAATCTGCAACCTGATACGATATGATAGGCAAAACCGGCAAATTGACAAAATGTGAGGGGGGTTGTTTGTGAAAAGTGTTGAAATGCAATCAAAGCTCAAGCTGATGGCATCGCTGTGCATTTTCGGTACGATCAGCCTGTTCGTGCGCAACATCGCGCTCGGCTCCGGGCTGATTGCGCTGTCGAGAGGCTTGCTCGGAACTGTGTTTCTGCTGCTATTTCTTGCCGTGCGCCGTCAGAACCTGGATCTTCCTGCCATCCGGAAAAACCTCGGAATTCTGCTGCTCTCCGGCGGCATCATGGGGCTCAACTGGGCGCTGCTGTTTGAGGCGTACCGGTACACGACGGTTGCCGTGGCAACGCTCTGCTATTACATGCAGCCGGTATTCCTGACGCTGGCAGCGGCAGTGCTTCTCGGCGAAAAGCTGAGTGTCAAAAAGGGAATCTGCATTCTTGCCGCGCTCTGCGGCATGATTCTGATCTCAGGCGTCATCGGCGGGGGAATCCCGGAAGCGCGGGAGCTGACCGGCATTGGGCTGGGGCTCGGCGCTGCCTGCCTGTATGCAGGCGTCATCCTCTGCAACAAAAAGCTCAAGGAGATCGGCGCCTACGATAAAACGATTGTCCAGCTGCTCGCTGCGGCGCTCGTGATGGTGCCCTACTGCGCGCTTACGGGCGAGCGCTTCACGGCGGAAACCTTCCAGCCAGTGTCGCTTGCCTGCCTGCTGGTTCTCGGCATGTTCCACACGGGCTTTGCTTACGCCCTGTACTTTGGCAGCATGAAGGCGCTGCGCGCGCAGACGATTGCAATTTTCAGCTACATTGACCCCGTGATTGCGATTCTTCTTTCCGTGACCGTTCTGCACGAGCCGTTCAGCATTCTGAGTGCCGTCGGCTCAGTCCTGATTCTCGGCGCGGCATTCGTCAGCGAAAAAACCTGAGAAACCTCGTAGAGTTTTGCGCCCGCAGGCGCAAAATAAAATAGAAATCATTTTATCCGGCGGCTTTGCCGACCGGAAAAATACCTATCGCCTCGCAAGGGTAGTGTTTGATAAAGAAGTTTTCAACACTCCCTGTGCAATAGCATGACGCTTCGGTATCATGCTGTTGTTCTTGTTGCGTACTCCGCGGAAAATTCCACCTCTCCGATGAAATTATAGCGGATGTCAATTTGTTGTATGCGCTCTCCACTGGATTTATCCGGTGCGTGGACAATGATTTTGTCAATCAGTTCATGCACCATCACAGTGGTCAACTCTTTTGGCTCAGTGTACTTGCGAACAAGCCTTAAAAACTTTTCCGCATTGCCGGTACTCTCCTGCGCCGCTGCAAGCTCTTTCCGCAGCGTTTGGACGCTGGTGGTCAATTCTGCCTGCTCCTGCTCATAACCGGCTGAGAGCTTTGCAAAGCGCTCGTCCGTGAGCTTTCCGCATACGTTGTCCTCATAGAGCTTTTGGATGATCGTGTCAAGCTCGGTAATGCGGCGATCCTGCTTAGCAAGCGCACGCTTCACGCTTGCCTGCTTCGCATCCAGCGCCTTTTTCCGTCCGTCCATCAGCATCTCCACAAAGGCTTCTTCATTGAATTGTGCAAAGGAAATGACCTTTTGCAGATTCTCCAAAACCAGCTGCTCCAGCACCACGGTGCGTATGTAATGGGCGCTGCACCCTTTTCGGCTGCGATAGGTTGAACAAGTGTAGTTATCCTGACGGTATTCCCACTTGAAATTTCTGCTCAGATACAGCTTTTGTCCGCAATCCGCGCAATAGACCAGCCCGGAGAAAATCCCCATATCGCCAAGTCGTGTGACGCGGCGGCGGGATTCTCTGGCGCGCTTTGCTTCGTTTGCCATTTCCTCCGTCCAGATCGCTTCATGCGTGTTTTCAAACACCATCCATTGCTCTGGCGGATTGTTGACCTTTTTCTTGATCTTATAGGATTTGCGGTGCGTCCGGAAGTTTACCGTATGTCCACTGTATTCCAGATAGTGGTCCATCATTCGTGCTACCGTGGCGGACGACCAGTGGTAGGAATCTGCGGCGTCTTTGCCGTGATAGCTCATACCCTTGCTTGCGAAATAAGCATTGGGAGCTAAGATTCTTGCCTGCTCTAACCGTGCAGCAATCCGATTCGGGCCAAAACCGTTCAGCACATCCATACCGATTCGATATACGACCTCCGCAGCGTCCGGGTCAATAACCCACTGTTTGGAGCCTTCGTCGGCGTACTTGTAGCCATAAATCGGCAGCGCGTTCAGACTCTTTCCGGATTGTCCTTTCGCCAGCATATAAGCGCGAACCTTTTTACTGGTATCCTTTGCGTACCACTCATTGATGATATTCCGGAACGGTGTGAAGTCATTGTCTATTGCGCTGTCCGTGTCCACCCCATCATTGATGGCGATGAAGCGAACGTCCAGCTCCGGAAAGCGGATTTCCGTATACATACCGACTTCCAGATAGTTTCGACCAAACCGCGACATATCCTTCACAATGACCATATTGACGCGCCCGGCTTCAATATCCGCAAGCATTTCCTGAAAGCCCGGACGGTTGAAATTCGTTCCGGAATAACCGTCGTCTTTGTAGATTTTGAAGTTCGCAATCCCATGATCGCGCGCGTACTTGCTGAGAATTTCAATTTGGTGTGCAATGCTGTTGCTGTCGCCCTCGTTATCATCGTCGCGTGAAAGGCGAACATAGAGGGCTGCCCACTTTTCCATCAGCGCTTTCAGAAGCTCACCCATCATTCGCACCCCTCTTTCAAAAGAGCGCGGAATACAGGCTCGTCCAAACCGACGATCTGTTCCTGAATACTGTGGAGCGTAACGTTATGCGCTTTCAGTTCCAGCAGAAGCCTGCGCTGATTCTCAAAATCACGATTCAACCGTGACAGTTCGTAGACCACAACGTCGCTAACCTCGTCCGCGCGGATCGCGGCAAGCAGTTTCCGGTACGCCGGGCGGCTTGTATTGTTTCCGGAGTATCCGCAGTCGCTGAAGACTTTCGGGTTTTGAAGTCCATGCTCTCTTGCGTAGAACATCAGGCGTTTTTGCTGGTTCTGCGCACAGAACGCGGACATTGCGCTATGACTGCCGTGATCGATGCGGCAATAAAGCGCCGTAATTTTATAAGACTGCCTAATCATGTGTTCCTCCATTCCGGCAGTTACCGTCTCCTTACTGACACTGATATTATATCAAATGTCAAGACTTTCGTCAAATTTCCTCACAATCCGCAGCCACATTTCTGGCTTCAAGACGGATCAAATTTTTGACCTTTTCGGAGACGGTTTTGCCCTGATCGTTGCAGCAGCCTATCACAATGTAGCGTGTATTTCCCACCTGTTTTTCTGTTCGGATTTCTTTTTTCTGCGGAAATGGTACGGCTTTTCTGTTCAATGAAATACCTCCTAAATACGTCTCACGGTGAGACGCATTTCGTCAAAATTCGCACGGTACATTCTGCGTAAATCTGTAAGAACTTTTATCATTTTTTCAAAGGCTTCGCAGACGGCAGCGGGCAAGGCTGCTCCATAGGCTTTACCTCCCTCCATGCTTATGGCGGGGCGTTCTACGCTGTGACGCATAGGCAATCAGATAGTCGTTATGCTCAATGGCATATTGATTCGCCCGCACGATTGCATAACGCTTCGGGCAGAACTCCATACCGGGCGGATAAAAAGTACCGTCAAAAATGGGCGGTACGGAAATTGCGCGGTCTTCCGGATAATATGGCAGCAGCATCGTCAAAGAAATACCCGGATGGGTGTGCCGCGCTTCAGCTACCGCCTGTGCTGCCATCCGGTCAAAGTCTCCGTAATGTCCCACAAGAAAATCTGTTGCGCCATACTCTGAAATGTGCGTCTCACTGCTGCCAGAAGCCTTTCATAAATGTGTCTATCTGCGTGTCTGTGTCCGATAAAAAAGCATGATTTCGCTGCGTGATCCATTTTGTATACCTCCTTTTTGAACGGCGAATACAGTTTAATATAGCGGTATTTTCCGTACAAGTATACTGTACTAAAATATCGTCCGAAACGGTAAAATTATTACAGAAAGGCGGCAGCGATACTATGGATGTTCATCAGAAACTCGATCAGCTCATGCAAAATCGCGGTTGGAGCGCATATCGGCTCTCAAAAGAATGTGGGCTGTCAGAATCCACGATTGCGAACATTCTAAAACGAAATGCTACGCCGTCGATCGCCACATTGGAAGCGCTTTGCGCTGGCTTCGGCATTACGCTTTCGCAGTTTTTTTGCAGAGGGTGAAATGATCGAGTTGACGCCTGATTTGAAGCCCCTGATTGAGCAATGGGTCACGCTAACACCGTCGCAGAAACAGGCGGTTTTGATAATGGTAAAGGAAATGAACAACCTCAAAGCCTGATTAAAAAACTGTCTGTGGATGATGTGTTGGATTCATCCAGGCAAATACAGAATACAAATGCGTCTCACCGTGAGACGCATTTTGTCGATATTTGTTTTCAAAAACTTCATTGACATACTTTTACGCTGCGCATATAATAATAGTACAAGGCAGGCAACGGCGTGTGTCTGCCAGAGCGTTGAAATAAGGGAGTGTGCCGGTACGCATTGCCTTATGGAGCTTTCAGGAGGGGTTGTGCAGCGAAACCTCAAACCGGCGTAGGCATCAGCTGAAAGAAAATGCTCCGAAAGGCTCCGCGTTTGCGGGGCCTTTCGTCGTATAGAAAGAGAGCTGAGAAAAATCGATCTATTACAGAAGTGCGCACAGGGCTTTGAACGCTTAATAAGCTGGCAGTATCACATGATCGCTGGGCGCAAGGGCAAGACCATCGAGTTTACGATCTCCTTTGACCGGGCAGATTTTCACCACCTTGCCGGTTTACATAAACTAAAAGACAACGCCCGTATTCAAACCGGACAGCGCGAAGCTGTTATGCTGGATATTCTTGCGGGCAAATTGACGCTGCCGCAGATTCAGAAGAGCGCATTTTATGGAGAGATGGAGCCGCGCCTGCGTCCGCTTTCCATTCTGGAACAGTTTTTGGACAGCAACGACATCATCTTTCGGTATAATGCAAAGGCACGCGCCTTTTCTCTGATTCAGGCAGACTATTTGCTGCAAAACGATTTTGAGGGCAATCCGGTCTATCTGTTTCTTGCCAAGCGGAACAACGATGATACGCAGGTATGCCGCACATTTTTCCCCAAATCCGGTACAGACTATGCCGAGGGGCAGCCGCGCTACACGCTGCTGCGCAAGGAAAAGCGGAATCTTGAAACCGGGGATGTGATTGTGCAGTATGATCGTTTGACGCCAAAGCAACCGAAAGATCAGGACGATATGCGCGAAGAATATGATCGTTCTGCTGTTTCCAATGGACGGCTGAACCCCTATATTGACCGATTAAAATAGGAATTACGTCTCACCGTGAGATTCATTTCTTTCCCGGAAATGCGTCTCACGGTGAGATTTATTTTTGCAATACTTCTGCGATACCAGCCATGATATACTCCGCGCAGGGCAGCGCGATAGAATTATGTGAAGCTCAACATAATTCCGTTTATTTAATCATGGTCGTTATGAGAAGAACAGATGTGAAAACTGCGCCAGGAGAGGATTCCTGGCGCAGTTGCTTCACATAATGTGCTATGCTTTTTGAGACCCAAAACTTTTCAACCACTCCGTTGTACTCCGGCTTTTCTGCCAGGAAGGCATTGAGGGTACTGGAGAATCCGAAACTCGTTCCAGAGCTTTCTGCTTCATTGTAAGACTTGAACGGGCATATATGTCTGTAGTTTTAATGTCGGAATGTCCGAGGAAATCGCGCACATGAACGAGATCATTATCCGCGTCGTAAATGTACATTGCTTTAGTATGGCGCATCAAATGCGGAGGAATTTTCTCCGGTATGGAAGGATCAATCACTGAAGCGGCCTTGGCATATTTGTTCAGGATGTACGTAACCCCTGCACGAGTTAGCTTTTGCCCGTTGCGGTTCATAAATAGCGGCAGATGACTTTTTTCCGGTGCAAGCATGTGCATTTCAGTAAGATATTTTTCCAAGTTCTGCGCCGTTGCCGGCAAAATGGGAACTACCCTGGTTTTTCTGCCTTTACCAAGGATCTTGACACTTGCAGGATAATCAAGACGGACATCTTCAATACGTAAGTCACAGATTTCCTGCACACGGGCTGCTGTATCATAAAGAAAACACAGGATCGTGGCATCTCTTCTGCCGCTGAGAGTGGATGTATCCGGCTGGCGCAGGATCAGAGCAATCGCCTCTTTTGTCAACGGATTAATCGCTTTGCGCTCAGCTCTTTTCACTGGGATTGCCAGTATTTGCTGGAAATTCAGCAAAAGGCGCGGCTCTTTTATCTGCAGGTATTTAACAAATGAGCGGATGGCTGCAAGACGTTGGCTACGCGTCGCGGTTCCATTGTTTCGCTCTATCCTCAGCCATTGCAAAAAATGGTCAACGAGTTCCGGCGTCAGATCATCTATGGAAAGCTTTTCAATCCTCATCCCCTCTACATCCTGGCAATAGCCAAGGAATAGGCGAAATGCATCGCAGTATGATGAAATCGTGTTCGTACTGATATTTTTAAGTTCGGGCAGGTAATGGGAAAGAAACTCCGTCAAATGTGCGGCAAAATCAGCAGTTTTCATTAGGCGCCTCCCACGTTGGAATCGTATCGCCAAGATAATCGCACTGCTTTTGAATAAATTCAGGGTAACATTCCGCTGTTAAATGCAGATAGATTTGCGTCGCACTCATGTTGCAATGGCCGAGATACGCCGAAAGGTATGGAAGTGTAGTCACGATGTCGCTCTTGGATTTTTTCAGCTTTTGCATAGAACGAACGGCAAAGGTGTGACGAAGGTCATGAACCCTCGGACCGTATCCACGTCCTTTATGCGCAATTCCACAATGCCATAGCGCATCCCGAAACCGGTTGTAGACCGTGGTTGTATGGTAGCAGCTTTTTCGGGGATTGGGGAAGAAATAGTTGTTACCAGAACTTTCCGCATGGATTTCTTCAAAATATTGTTCGTAGTCCGCCCACAGACTTTTAGACAGAGGAACATATCTTGGTTTGTCATGCTTTGTTTCCCAAATCTGCAAAACGCCGTTTATAAGATCTACATCTTTTACACGGAGCCGGGTTGCCTCTCCGGCACGTAATCCACAGCAGATCAGAGTCTTAAACAGCAAAGGAAAGACAAGGTGCGCAGTAGGGCATTGCCTGCTTGGAACCATCGTTTCAAAATATTTCATAATACGTGCCAACTCATCGCTCGTAAAAATGCAGGGAGAAAAGTCAGCATCATCTCGAGATGAAATGGTAAGTTCGGGGTAGTACGCGGCATAGCCATTCAATTGAAGATATTTGGCAAAGCGTTTTGTGAAATTAAGCCGCCATTTTTGGTTTTTACGCTTTTCATTGGGCCGCTTTTCAATCCATTTCTCAACGACCAATTCCGGCAACACTGGAGTATTGATTCCTTGTTCTACGAGAAACCGGTCCAATGTTTGAAAGGTTTTGGCTTCTTTTTCATACTTACATCCGCAGGCCCGCTTTTCTGCAATAAAAGCACTTATTTGACTTGCCAGTCCGCTTCTGTACTCGTAAGTTCTGCTCATAAGAGATCACCATCCTCAAACGAAAGGGCGCATTCACGCAGGTTTTCAATATCCAGACGGATGTAATGTCCCAGAGATTCTCGGTCCGAATGGCCAAGAAATGAAAAAATGATATCTGGAGACACATCGGCAGATAGCAGTTTTGTCGCAACGGTTGCCCGAAGAGAATGCAGGCCGTGATGCGCATGAATTGGCACTTTTACCCCTGAACGCGCGACATACCTATGGAACGCTGAATGGATTGATTTCATCTTGCCATATGGAGGGTTCAAACTGACAAACAGGTATTCGCATTTTGTTTGCGGACGAATATGCAGGTAGTCAATAATAGCAGATCCTACTTTTTCGCTGAGAGGAAGCGCGTTCGGCTTGCCCGTCTTGCTTTGCACAAAGGAGATTGAACAAAGCTCCCAGTCAATATCGGACAACTTCAAATTGCAGATATCTTTGCTTCGCACACCAAGTTCAGCGGCAATAGTAATGAAAGCATAGTCTCGTTTTCCTTTTGGGCTGGCTCTGTTCACGGTTTCCAATACTGCATTGATTTCCTCTGACTCCCAGATTTTAATTATGCTCTGTGCTTGTCCCAGACGATATTCAGGTACATGAGGTGCAAGATTTTCGGATGTATATCCAAGCAGATACAGATACGACAGGAACTTCCGCAGTCGGCTGAGTTCACAACGCACTGTACTTTTTGCATGACCTCTCAGAGTCAGCAGATATGCCGAGACATGTGAGCTGTTAAGCTCTTCCAGCTTTGTTATACCAGCATTCTGAAAGTACCGCATAACTACGGAGATATAATTTCGCATCGTTTCTCTGGTGCATTCTGAATAACCGGTTTTGATGAGATATTCTTCCTGTGCATCAAGAAAGGAGTTGAATTCCGGCAACAACTCTTGCAGAGGATTGAGCATCCCCTTTCCCCAGGTACCTTTGGTGGCAAGCAGATCAAGCATTTTCATGCTTCCGGCTTTGCGGTCAACTGTGGACTGCCTTAAAGGTGGAGTGCACTTGCCGAGTTCTGTGATGAAGTCATCTTTATGCGAGGGCAAATATGTTTCATATCCCTTTTTATTGCAGAACTCTTGAAATTGCTTCCATGTCAATAGGGTGTATTCGCTACTGCGTATGGAATATCCCTGTTCTTTTAGAGTTACTGCACCTTTGTCAATGAGGTCTTTGATTAGCTTGTTTGGCAATATACCCACCGCCCTTCATGTAGAAATTTCTCCTATTACAATGACAATTCTACTTGAACAAGCGGATAAAGTAAGCCCTTACTTTAAAGGTTTTAGCTGCTATAATTAAAAGTTGAAATGTGGAGTATTATGTGCAGTAAAATCCCCAGAAGCCTTGTATTCATGCCATTTTTGTGCCCATCATTAACATAATGGCTTTGTCCCAATAAATAGAATTACCGAGCGCCATATAGCGGCTGGAGCTTCGGATTTCCGCGCCATCCGCGCCGTACTTCGTCCAGTCTGCGGGCAAGCCCATCAGGCGTTCGCTTTCCGCTTCGGTCGGGTAACGGATGCAGCCGGCAAGCGGATCGTCCTCATAATAATACGCGAACGCAGCCTGTTCGGACGCTAGAATAGTCGGAAAGACATCTGTCCGTTTTCCAAAGCTCCGGATGAACTGTTGCCGATCTCGGTTTGCGGCTGCTCCGCGCATTTTGAATCCGTAAAAGGGCAGGATAACGGGTATCTGCCGCCCTGCTTCAAGAGAAGCGCCTCTATGATCTTCGGCGGCGGACAGCCCATTCGCGCTGCAAAGCCGAGAATCCGTGTGCATTGACCGGGTGTTAAATAATATCTCTGCGGCACGCTGGCCTGTAAAATCTGCCACAACAAAGATTCTTTCTCGGCGCGCGAGTTTGGGCTTCGACCAATACTGGGCGTCCAGGACACGCCATGCCAGATCACACCGTCGCCCTCGCACCATACCTCCATTTTCCATAAAATAAATCTCACGGTGAGACGCATTTCTGGTCGGGCGCGCACGTCTCCCCATGATCGAGAAGCCCGCGCAAGCGGGCTTCTCTGGTTTGCTCCCCTTGGCTGCCACACTTCCGCTGGGTGGCTGCTGTCAAGGCCCAGCCAGTGCGCACACTGGCTGGCTCTGCGGCCGATGCGTCAGCATCGACCGGCCTTGACTGCGGACAGCCAGCGGAGTATGTTCCCCGCAAGGGGAGCACAACCGTCAAAGCGGTTTCGGATCGTGACGGGGAATCACTTTATCGCGCAGTACGATTCATATTTCTTGTGCGTGTCTGTGGGGAAATTGCGCGTTCAATGCTGCCGCCGATCTTCTGCGCCATGTCCTGAATCTGTCCAAGCGCCTGCCGCCGATCCTGCGGTTCAAAGCCGTCATAAAATGCCGCCAGATTTGATACGTCGGGCGCTTCACACGGAACACCAAAGCGACGACAGATCATGTAGCCGACGCTCTGCGCGTCCAGTTCGTAATCCTCCCGCGAATAATTTTGATTGTAACCTTTGGCATGAAAGCGAACGTGCGCAATTTCAATGGCAATGCCTGCGAACGCTTCTGCATCGTTATATTTCGGATTGACCGCCATTTTCATCTGGTTGGGGTCATAGATGGCGGGCAGGGGGATACTTTCCTCGCTTACCAGCGGTACAACGGAGTAATTCAGAAGCGTTTTCAGTGCTTCCGTCATTTCCTTGCTGTCCGGCTGCAATACGGTATGCTTCAGCTCAGGTCCGGTCGTTTGCCGCACGTCGTAAACGTCCGTCAGTACATACCCTTTGCCAAAAGAGGAACGGGTGTAAATTTTCACGCCATTCTTTTCCTCGGTCGGAGATACGCTGCGCATCAGACTTTTCCAGCGGTCTTTTGTTCCGAAAATGGTTGCATCCTGATCCTGCACCATAACAAGCGCAACATTGCCAGCGCTATAACTCGGATTGTCGGCCTGACAATTCAAATACCGCAAATATGTTTCCGGATCGCTGGTAATTTGCAGTACGCCTGCATCCTGCATGGCGTTCGTGTTTTCGCGGTCGGCCTGCCGCTGCGCCTGCCAGAGTTCCGAACTCTGGTTCTTTTCGTTAATGATATTTCCTAAGTTTGCGATAATACTCACTCCTTATCTGATATGCTCCAGCTCGCGCTGAGGTTCCGATTTGGTTCGCTCTGCGGCGGCGCGCAATGCTGCCAGCCGCCCGCGAACGGGCTGCTTTTCCTCATTACTGGTCAAAGTCGTCCCCTGCGTCAAGCCACTCCTTTGCTTTTGCAAGGATGGTTCTGGTCGGGCAGGGGTCTGCGCTTTTTTTGGCTGCGCGTCCTCCAACTGTCTGGGCTGGTATCCCATCTGCTCTAGGATATAATTTGCCTGTGAGAGATGGTCAATGTTGGTCAGCACGTCGAGATACGGCGCGTCACCTTTTTTATCCTCGACGGCTGCAAACAGTAAGCCAACTTTCTTCGCACGACGCTTCTGCCGATGGGCCTTGCCACGGCGGCAGGCTCTTTCGTATCCGTCGTCATCTGTCTCATCGCCTACGCGGCGCTGCGGCGGCGGGAAAAGCGGGCCGCATTGGAGGAATAAAATATGGCGGAAGCGAAGCTTTTTTCCATTGGCGAGGTCGCAAAGCTCTTTCATGTGAGCGTCAGCAGCCTGCGCCACTATGAAGCGGCCGGTCTTTTGCAGCCGGAGTATATCAGCCCCGACAGCGGCTACCGCCACTACAGCACGCGGCAGTTTGAGGTGCTCAATACGCTGCGCTATCTGCGCGCGCTCGGCATGCCGCTGCACGAAATTGCGGACTTTCTGCAAAACCGCAATTTAGACAGCATCGAGCAGAAGCTCTGCCAGCAGAAGGCCGCCGTCGCCGAAAAGCAGCGCGAGCTCTCCCGCATCGAGCGCAAAATTGACCGCCGCCTGCGCCAGCTGCAAAGCGCAAAAACGGCCGAGCTTGACAAAATCGAGCTGGTCGTCTGCCCCGCCTGCCGCCTGGTTTGGGTAGAGGACGCACTGAACATCCGCGGCTTTCTCGACATGGAAGCGCCCATCCGCCGCTTAGAGCAGGCGCAGCCGGAGGCCGTTGTCTTTCTCGGGAAGGTCGGGCTCGGCATTTCCGAGGCGCACCTGCGCCAGGGCCTTTTTACCCGGTATGACCGCATCTTCCTTGCGCTCGACGAAGAAGACCGCTTCGTGGGCGAAACGCACGAGCTTCCGGAAATGCGGTGCGTCCGTGTCCGCTTTCGCGGCAGCCACCCGCAGGCAGCCGGCTCCTATGCGCGTCTTCTTGCGTATATCCGGGAAAACGGC
>OHTI01000226.1_pt1 | contig 36696 bp, 26 predicted proteins | sample 1578941 | NCBI WGS metagenome assembly OHTI01 (sample SAMEA3879609, study PRJEB24766) | human gut metagenome | biome: human-associated habitat; feature: feces | place: USA | collected 1985/1987
TTATATAATGGTATTGTAAAAAACTATGATGAATTGTTGAAATTCATTGTTTTCCCCTCGAAACAGCGTTTTAACGAACGCTGTTTTTTTATTGCGTCGGTGGTTTTCGGTTAATAGGGGGTGATATATATAACGGAAAAACAAAAACGGTTCGCAGATGAATATTTGATTGACTGCAACGCTACACGGGCATACAAAACGGCATATCCCGATGTAAAAACCGATAATGCTGCCAGAACAAACGCATCGAAATTATTGGATAATGTCAATGTAAAAAAATATATTGATGAACGCCTGCAAATAATTCATGACAAAAAAACCGCCGATGCAGCTGAAATTATTGAATACCTGACGTCAGTTATGCGCGGTGAATCAACATCTGCCGTTTTGGCGGCGTGTGGTGATGGTTGTCAGGAAATTATAAATAAACCACCTGACGGGCGCGAACGGCTTCGCGCGGCTGAATTACTGGGTAAACGTTACGGATTATTTACCGAAAAAATGAACATAACCGGAAATGCACCGGTGATTATTGTTGACGATATTCCAACGTTCATAAATGATAATTCAGATGGCGATGACAATGGCTGATACATCACTGAAATCATTGATTGCACCGTCATTTTATATTGTACATGACGATTTGCGCAGGGGCGTTCATACGCATTATTGGCTCCGCGGTGGCAGGGGAAGTACAAAATCAAGCTTTGTGAGCATTGAAGTCATTCTGGGAATTATGAAGAACCCTAATACAAATGCTGTGGCGCTCCGCAAAGTAGGCGCAACGATAAAAGACAGCATCTATTCACAACTACTTTGGGCGATAGATAAATTGGGCGTAGCCGATAGATGGACTGCAAAACTTAGCCCACTGGAATTGATATACAATGAAACCGGGCAACGAATCCTTTTCCGCGGCGCAGATGATCCGCAAAAGATTAAATCAACCAAAGTAGCGCAGGGATATATAAGATATATCTGGTATGAAGAGCTTGCGGAATTCGGCGGTATGGAGGAAATACGTTCAATAAATCAGTCGCTTATGAGAGGCGGAGAAAAATTTGATGTATTTTATTCATACAACCCGCCTGTAAGTGTTCAGTCATGGGTAAATCGTGAGGCATTGATACAACGTAATGACAGATTGGTGCATTCGTCAACATATTTAGATGTCCCGGTGAAATGGCTGGGTGAACAATTTTTCGCCGAGGCGGAAACATTAAAAAATATTGATGCTACGGCATACGAACATGAATATTTGGGAATAGCTGTCGGAACAGGCGCAGAAATATTTACAAATTGGGATGTATCTGATGATGTGCCGCAGAACGCAGAATATTATGACGATGTTAAATACGGTCAGGATTTCGGATTCAACCATGCCACCGCATTATTAGCATTAGGAATTAAAAATGACGATGTATATATATTTCGTGAAATTTACGAAACCGAAAGGGACAGCGCGGAAATAGTTCAGATTGCTGACGAACAGGGCTGGGATAAACATACGATTATGTATTGCGATTGCGCAGAACCTGACAGGATAGCTACATGGCGCAGGGGCGGTTATTTGGCTGTAGGGTGTGATAAAACATGCGGCGTATTAGGACAAATAGACTGGCTGAAACGCCGTAAAATACATATCCATTCATCATGTAAAAACACAATTGATGAAATATCAAAATGGGAATGGCAGTTGGATAAATCAACACAGGAATATATCGATAAACCCGTTCCGTTTCATGATGATGCTATGGCGGCGTTGCGTTACGGCATTGAAATGTGGCGGTTGCGCGGAAACATGCCGCCCAAAAAGAAACCGAAAAAAGAAAATGAAGGAGACAGAATCAAACGGGAATTGTTTAAAAACCCGCGGAGGAGGCGTTATTTATAGTGAAAATAAAACATACAAAAACCAAATGCAATGTTTTCAGATGCAATGAACGTAACGCATGGTATGCAGGCAGCATGAACGGCGGCGGAAACAGTGTTTTAATTTGCGAAAATTGTATAAATGATTCCGTTGCGGCTATCGCAGGAAAATCTACCGAAAAATATATTCGCGTTAAACCGGTTCATCAGCAGTGCGGTGTTATAGGCTGTCGAAACAAAAACAGTTATTTTATCAGCCGAAGTCGTGAGGCGGGCAGCAGTATCGTTATATGTGAATCATGTTTAGATGAATTATATAACGAAATACATAAAAAACTTGCACGCAAATCAAAACCGAAATCGGGTGCAAAATCATGATAGACACAATAATATATGCGTTTATCATCATAGCATTGATTGCGTATTGTTTTGTCAGCGACATACGGCATACGCGTGAAAAACGGTATTTAATTGAAATTATTGAAAACCGCCCCCACAGCGTAAATACGAAACCGCGAAAAAACATCAGCGCAGCTGAACAGAAATTAAAAAAATGGCGGGGTGATAATACCATATGAAATTTAGATTTTCACCGAAAATTTTTGGCGTTTTTGCAAAATCGGACGATTTACAGGACGCGTTAGGAACAGATTCATCAAAAAATAAAAATATCAGTATCGATACCGACAATGATGGTAATCCATTATATAAACAGGATATTATTACATGGATTAATGATGAATTAGAACAACGCAAAAACGACAGAAAACCGTTAGAAAACCAGTGGATTTTAAACACTAATTTTTTGGCTGGAAATCAGTTTTGCGATGTGAACACCCATACGGGGGAAATAGAACAATACGAACCGGTTTATGAATGGCTGGAACACGAAACATTCAACCAGATAGCACCGCTGATTGACACGCGTATAGCCAATTTAAAAAAATTGGATTATTTAATGACTGTTCGACCACGTACAAATGAACTGGATGATTATCAAAAATCAGATATATCAACGCAGATTTTACGATATACGCAGTCAAATACTGATTTTGACGACAAAAAAAATACTGCCCTGCTATGGAACGAAGTAACAGGAAACTGTTTTTTTCTATCATGGTGGGATTCCAACGCCGGTGATGTTATTGAAACAGTAGAAACCATTGAAATTGATGATAACGGTGTGGAAAAACGGAACGAAAAAAGCTATTGCAGCGGCGATTTAAAATGGGGATTAATAACCCCATATGAATTGTATCCGGAAAGTTTGTTTAAATCCGGAGTAGACGCCCAGCGCAGTATTATCATTGAACAGGTCATGTCTGTAGATGACATATACGACATGTATAACATCAAAGTCAAAGGGGAAGAGGTTGAAACATTTGACGTGTCCCCCATGCCGTCAGGCGGCGGGTATGGCTACGAAGCGAGCGTTATGACTATAGGACACAGGACTACGAAAAACGCAAATACCGTAGTTACATATTTTGAAAAACCAACGCCACATAGGGTACACGGGCGAATGATAATCATTTGCGATGATAATTTGATTTATTACGGTGATTTGCCGTACAGCCGTATTCCTATAGCACAAATAAAATGCCGCGAGGTTGCCGGACAATTTTTCGGAAAAAGCGTTATAGAATCGCTGATACCGCTACAGCGCGCATATAATTCGTGTTTGAACCGAATCCACGAATATATCAAACGAATTGCTATACAATCCTATTTTGTGCCTGACGGGTCTGTAGATTTGGACAAATTTCAGGAAATAGGAATAGCGCCCGGAGATCTCGTCCCGTACACCCCTGGTATAGATCCCCCGACACCCATTCCGAACGCTGCATTGCCCGGAGAGGTTTTGCAGGAACGGTATAATCTAAAATCAGATATGGAATATGTTGCAGGTACATCACAGTTAATGGTTAACGGTGCAACACCATCAGGTGTAACATCAGGAACAGCTATTCAAAATCTGGTCAATATCGATAATACACGATTGGCAATGACCGGCGATAATATTCGCAATGGCGTTATCAATTTGGCTAAAATATGGCTGGAAATATATAAAAAATACGGCAATACATATCGGATTATAAATTCCGGCGTAGGCACTAACAACATAGGAAATGCGATTGAATGGTGCGGTGACGATATAAATTCGTTTGATATCGTTTTTGATGTTGATAACGAACTGACCATAGACGAAGATACACGTTCACAGCAGTTTATTGACGCGTTTAAAGCAGGTTTGTTTACAGATCAAAACGGCGTCATTCCGGAACGTTATAAGAAAAAATTCTTAGAGTGCATGAAAATCGGCAATTATACAGAACTGATGAGCATACATGAACTGCAAATGCAGGCTGCTCAGCGCGAAAATTCATTCTTTGAACGCGGAGTAATCCCCAAAGTATCAGAATTTGACGACCATGATATACACATCGAAGAACATAAACGATATATGTATCAGCTGCGGTATCAAATGTTTGCGCAAAAAAATGAAGAATACGCGATGGCATTTGAAAATCATATACGACAGCATATGGAATTAGCAAATGCAGCGGCAAATCCGCTTGCAATGTTAACGCATCAGCAGCAACAAAATTGAAAGGAGTAAATAACAATGCCAAACAATGATAATGAATTGGAAAATCAAGAGGAATATATGCCTCCTATGTCATTTGAAAACGCGTATAATGCAACGGTTGATTTGCTTAACCATACAGACGATGGTCAGGAAGAGGGCGCTCCGGCAGAAACCCCGGAAACAGCTAATACAGAGGAACAGCCGGAAGAGAATACAACGCCGGGCGCGTCCGAAAATATGCCTCCAGCACCTGAAACCACGCCTGAAACGGCGAATTCGGCACAGAATATACAGCAGCCTATGCAGCAACCGGATATATCGGCTCAGTTACAGCAGCAGATAGACCAGTTACAGCGGCAGAATCAAACATTGCAGGATACGATAACACAGATGTCCGAGGCTCAGCGCGAAAATATCGTTGATAACGCTATGAAACCCCCGACATTGGATTTGCGGGAACTGGCGTTTATGGACGATGAAGAAACAGCTGCAATGCAACAGCAGTACGCGCAGCAAATGTCCGACTACCTCAGCGAAAAAATACGCGGAGAAATTGCAGAACAGTATAAACCATACATTGACGCGGCTAAAAACGGCATGAGAGAACGCGAAAAAAACAATGTTATATCAGCATTGAAGTCACTGCCTGAAATGGCAGACATTGAGCAGAATATTGATACCCTCGACCGCATAATAGCCGGAAATGCAGGATTGAACCGCGATGATATACCAATAGATGAAAAATACGTTGCGGCATATGCAATTATGAAAGGCGTTGACGCAATGCAGCATGCCCAAAACGGTCCCACTATTGACGAATTGATGTCTTATTATGACAGTAATGAGGATTTCCGCAAAGCTGTCGCAAAGAAACGCGTTGAGGACCTTGCCGGCAAGGATGTGCCGCCTATGTATACAGGCAGCGGTGGCAATGTGGCGCTGAATATCCCAGAAAAACCCCGTACATGGGATGAGGCGTCAGAAAGAACACGACATATGTTCGGGGATGATTAATTTTATAAAGGAGTAAAAAAATGGCTACACAGAATCTATTGACCTTCGAGAAGGCGTTGAAGGAAAATTATTTGCCGGTATTTAATAATCTTATTAATACTGATCCTTCTGCTTTTCTCGCGAAAGTAAAAAAACCGACTCTTAAATCAAACAGAATCGTTGCAAGCGCACCTATCGGACTCTCCGGAGGTTTTGGCTTCTCGTCTGAGGGTTTTCCTACTCCTGATGCGGCAGGAGTACAGTATTCAAGATTTATACTTGATTCAAAAGATATGTATGTAAATGTTGAAATTTCACAGAAAGCAATTTCATTGACCAAGGACAGTGGGGCGATGGCTAACGCTCTTGATACAGAAATGAAAGCCGCGTATGAAACGGCTAAATGGAACGTAGGGCGCGCTTTATTCGGAAATGGAAGCGGAATTCTTGCAAATATATCAAAAACCACAACTTCACAAAAAGTGTTTGAAGTAGACAGCGTAAAATACCTGAAGGAAGGACTTCTGATAGACTTATACGCGACATCATCGGAAGAACCGTATGAAACTGACCTAAGAATAATATCGATTGACAGAGTTAATAAAAAAGTGACAATAGACAAGGAGATTTCTGCTAAAGCAGGATTTGTAACAGTGCAGAAGTCGTATAAAAAGGAAATCACAGGACTTAACACCATTTATGACGATACTGTCACAACTATTTATGGCATGAGCAAGACCGATAATCCGATACTCAAACCTACAGTAATTGACGCTTCCGGCGACATTGGAGACGGAATCATAACAAAAACATTGCGAGAGGCTGAACTGGCTAAAAACGGCAGAGTCAATCTTATCATGATGGGCAATGACGCATATGACGCATATGTAGATTATTTGCGTACATCAAATATCAGAGTTGAAGACAGAAGCCACACTATAACAGGCGGATTCAATGCTATTAAATTTATATTCGGCAATCGTGAAGTAGATATTGTAAACGAACAGTTTGTCCCTGACAAAGAGGCATGGGGTGTGAACACAGAGGATTTTGAATTCCATTCGTTTAATTGGACATTCTCTGCACATAATACCGGAGGAATATTTACTCTTGTTCCCGGAACGTCATATTACAGGGCACTTCTCTACAATTATGGAGAATTGCTTTGTAAAAATCCGGGCGGCTGCTTGAGAATTACAAACTGCTGCTAATTTGAGGAAAACATAATGACAATTCTTAAAATGTTTGAACATGTTTCAATAATGGCTCCTATTGAACAGAGGCTCTTTATAAATTACTATAATGAAACGGTAGATGAACTTTGCGGATTGTATGATAAATACGTACTCAAAGATGAGACAGCAGATCCTGAAAGCGTACATATTCAAAATATAACTGATGAGGAGGGCGGCATTTTGCCGCTCTACCATACGGCTATGATAGATAATATTTATCAATATATCAGTACGGACGCTTCGGAAAAGGCTTTTTATAAACAAGAATTTTTGAGAAAGGCGTCAATGGCGCATAATCGTTACTTCAGAGATGATTCTAAAAAAAGATATTTAAAAAAGGCTTGGTGGTGGTAATCATGTGGAACAGTGGAGTTAAAGTTAACGACTTTATCAATGATATTCGTAATGAAACGGATATAGCAATCGATATTTCGGAAAATTATTATATCCAGTGGATAAACGAATGCCAGCAGCTTTTGTATTCAGCTATTATTCGTGAGAAAAAAACTATAAACGGCGTGTTAAATGAGTTTTCGGCAAAAACAGATTATAGCAATTATAATAATCTAATCTATATTTCACCGGATAAAATAGCCGAAAAGACCGGGACAACAGGAGATACAGTCAGGTTTGACGATATATATACAATCGATTTTACGGACGCAAAAAATATGACGACACAGCTTATGCGTGCTACTCCATACAACGGTCGTCTATTTTCCAACTGCTATTTTCCCAATGATTTACCCGATGAGAATTTTACAGTGGTTCTCAGTATAGACAAAAACCGAACAATAAACCCGCCTTACAACAGCACTGTTAAGATAGTGTATTATATCCGTCCGGCAATGGTCACAAGCTCAAATCTGGATACTCAATATATTATGCTCCCGGTAGAATGGCTTGAGATGATACGCTCATATGTTCGCGGTCAGGCATATGAGACTGCTAACGAAGATACAATAGCCGCGAAATGGCTCAACAATTACAATGCGCTTCTCGAAAGCTTTAAGCAATGGATACTAAGTCTTGAGCCTAAAATGGGAATGTGAGGACAGTTATATGGCAAAAAAGAAACAAGAATTGCAGTTTTTGCAGCTTCCTCTTCCACAAGGACAAAAGCTATACAGGATCTTACGCTTATCATGGAATGGGCTTGCAACAGACGAATATGATTCTAATGGTCTTATAACCGCTGATAATGTAGATACATCTGATCTTCCGTATCTTAACGTACCGCCAAAGGCTATGAAGCTTGTGTTTGATATAAACAGAGCGTTATTTAAAAATCCCAGCCAAAGCGGAAGTAATAGAAGCAAAGACTTAGAGTATAACAGAATATGTGTACAAAATATGTATAAAAAAATCAATCCTGTAGGAGCAATAGGCTTTGATAAAATACTGGTTGTATTTTATACTTTGAAAGAGCCGAGAGCAGAAGAAACCAATAGACTGTATATGATGTTTTTAATGACATCTGTGCTTTCAACTACAGGCATGATAGATAAATGCCTTGCAGTATCATGCAGAACAGACGATTTTGAAAGTTTCCGTTCGTGTCCGCTATTTGATATGAGAAATGCTGATGAATATGGATTTCTTTTAAACAAGACCGGAAAACGCCGCATTCTAATGTTTCCAGATAAAAGGACAATACTTCTTGATTCTGAATCGGGAACGTCGGGAATTATTGATATTCTTAATAAAGACTCGTCGAGGGTAAGTTCGGGATACAAAACTTTTAAAGTAAGCCATTGGTATGGAGATGTAACTGACAGTTATGGAGAAGAAAAGGATAGTGTATGTCCGCTTATACAAGCAACGGTTCAACTTTCTATCGATACAGGTGATGGTACTCCTGAATTTCAAGTTGTGACAGGTTCACAGCATTATCCGCCAATTAAATACGCTGAAACATACAATAATAGGCTCTACGGTGTTTCGGGGTCTTATGTTTATATTTCTACTCAAGGCGATTTTACTAACTGGATAACAGACAATGACGATGATTTCAGCACACAAAATGCATGGAGTGAACTTTGCTTTTCTACTCAAGCATCAACCAATGACTTCATCGGTATAACATCATTTGATAATCATGTAACATTGTTTAAAAATGATTATATACATCGTGTTAATAATACAGATAATCCTTTTGTTATTGGAAGTTTGTTTGATAAAGGAGCGCTTAATCAAAGATGTATATGCTCTGCTGACGGGATTCTTTATTTCATGTCGCAAAAAGCAATATACGCATATACAGGTTCAAAAATACAGATACTTGATACTGCTCTTGACACATACAAATACGTTGACGGCGCACTCGGTTCTGACGGAGAAAATTTATGGGTGTACTGTGTAAACAGAAAAAAGAGTGATACAAAAAAAGAAATAACCGCACTGTATGTATATAATTTTGCCACAGGAACATGGTCTCAAAGAAGAATACCACATGTGAAAATATCTGACGATATTACGGAACACATAAGTGATACAGAGATAACAAGTGGACATGTTGAAGTAGATAAACAAATAGAGATTTTTCAGTTTGTAAGAAACTTAGACGGGCTGTATTTTGTGACAACCGACGGCATGATATACGATACAAATTCTATGACGTATGATTTTGACAGTACGGAAGATATGGAGTTAGGCGACAACTCGAACGGCAATTACGGACTTGATGAATGGGCAATCGAAACCGATATAATGACAGTGCTTGCCGGAAACAGTGCAGGTTATCGGACTCTATCAATAAAGCATTTGGCTCGTATAAATATGATGGTTGACTTGAAGCAGGGAACTCATATAGAAGCGTATACACTTTTCGATAATGAGGTTTTTGACCCGGAAAAATCTATAAAAGTTTATGATAAAACAGCGGATAAGGACTGCAAGGACGTTATAAGAGTAATTGTCCGCCCATCAGCGTGTTACGGCTACAGGCTGTATATACGCGGCAAAGGATATGCTAAACTCGGAATGTGTGAATTATATTTGAGAGCAGGAGGCGATAAGCTTGTTACAGGAACGGAAGACACCAGATAAGAAAGATCCCAAAAGCGTTTCATTTGAAGAACTGGTACACAGGATCGCAGTTTTAGAGGAAGAGGTTGAAGAAATAAAAAATAACGGCACTACGGCGAGGTTCGGCTGATGGACTATAGCTTTTATGACTACAATGGAACTGCATTCTTATTCGGAAAGATATACGATGGTGAGACTCCGGGCTACAGCCAAATAAAGTATGCTGAAATAATAATAGACGACAAATACCATTATTCAAAAGAAATTCAGTATACCGACAATGTTGGAAAGGTCTTTAACGTAAGTACATATTACAACGGCACTGATAATTCCATGCCAAAGCAGCTATCCGGCGGAGAGCATTCTGTTAAATTAAATGTACATAGTTTAACGGGAGAAATATTGGATACCTTTGATATGGGAAGTATAAATATCCATGCCGCACTTACTCCCCCGCGTATTACATATGATAACAAGAAAAAAAGCTTGATAGTATCGCGTTCCGAAACATCTTCAGAAGAAAAAGAGCCAAGATATTTCTTAGAAATACGCCGAAAAGACAGGAATCTTGTTAATACGGCGTACACAGAAGAAGAAAAAGACTATTTTTATACGGTTATAGCTAAAGGTATAGAAGGCGGTAAATACAATGAAGCATTTCCACATACAGGACTTATGGGCAGCAGCTCTGACTCTCCGGCAAACTCTGGGATTTCCGTATATTCAGACCTCGGAGAAAGCAAGTACACGGAATTTAATCCCGGAGAAGTGCATTCATGTGTTGTTCCCGCTCCTATGCAGTCAAAAACATTTACTCTTATATGCAGTGAAAGCGGATATTATACCTTCCAATCAGCAGGAAGAGGATATGCAAAGTTAAGCGTTTTGAATTCCAGCGGAGACAATTACCATTCTATTAACTCGGACGGAAATTTCAACGAAATTTTTTATCTTGAGAAAGGAATATATACGGTAAGTGTACAGGTAGTGTATTACGTTGAAAACAGCGTTATGCGGCTATATATTTCAAAGCCGCGCGGGCATATCGATGAAGAACCTTATATACGGATAAACAGACCTCAGAATAATATTTTAAAGGTAAATATCATTTTTGATACTGACGCAGTAAAATCGTCATACGGGACTGAGTGTATTGCTATTGCGAAAGAAGCCTTAAGCAGTATAGAAACGATAATACAAGATTCAGGATATGAAGATTTTGAAATAGAAATAAGTGAGACATACAATATTTGTGATATACATCAATCTTATGACGATTTAAGCGGAGCACTCGATGAATATTATGATACTTTTGCCAATGATTATAACCTTACAGTCAGAATAGGTTATGCTTCAACTACAAAGATGAACGGTCAAAATATAGAAGGAGTACACAACCAAGGAAAGTGGAATACTTACATGACATATTATCCTCAAGAAGGTGTTATATGGAGCATGGCTGTAATATCCGTAGACGATGCGATAAAATATGAAACACTAAAACATGTTATACATGAAGAAATATACCAATCATTAGGCATAGGTGACGACTGTTATTCACATGAAAACAGTATACATTGGAATCCCGAGTATTCTAATCCCGAATCCTACACGGGTATAGACAAAACTCTGCTTCAAATGGCATACGCCAAAGATATAAACGGATATACGGCGTTTGATATGCTTAATGAGTTTGATACACCGGCAATAATGTGCAGGGAGTATAAAGAGGGCGATGATAACGGATACGTGTTTTCTCTTAAAGATGTATTTGGAAAGCTTATGCTTGATAAGGGTGAGTATGTTGCTTATGCTTGGTGTGTCTTACCCGGAGACGGCAACGGAAGTATAGCTTCGTCCAACGATAATATTATAGACGGTTGGGATGATGATCTATATTCTACACGTACAAGCTTAGAGTTTTCAATTAGTGCTGATTTGCCGGATAAATGGGAATGGACAGAATCAGAGTTGAAGGCTTTTAGGCGCGGAGGAGACTTTAAGGCGTTATCAGCCAATAGATATAATGCCTTTTGTTTATGGGTATACGATGTTTATGTGGCTTTTCATGATGAGAATGCTGATATAAAAAAAGGAATTAATAATTCCCTGATAAAATATAACAAGAGTGCACTTATAGCAGTAGGATTTAATAATTTATTGCGTTGTGCAAATGCGATAGGCGATAAAAGATTATATAATGTGGTAAAAAAGTATGATTTTGTCCGAGGAATTTATTTTATAAAAATAGCGGATACATTAAATAATTTGCTTGAGATGTAAAAAAGGAGGATATATGGCAGATTGTTTTCGTTTTATAAACAGCGGTACAAACGCTTTTGATTACAATATCGATATAAAAATAAACAAAGGAGACAGCGCGATTATAAGCTTCCCTATACCATCACCGAATAAAAGAGGTGTAAACGATATAGCTTGGCAGTCGGATAATAAAGTTACAGTTTACGGCACACTATGTAGAAACGTCAATGATCCTGACGCTCTATGGGCAGAGATACGCCCTAACTATCAAATAAACAAATGCTGCCGAGGTATTAAAGTGGTAAACAGCGGTGAAAATCCAGCGAGATTTGTTGCAAGAATAATTATGAATTGAGGTGTCTGCTTTGGATAATTTGAGTATACAGAAAATCCCCGATGATTTTGACGAGCTGTCATTGAAAACAGTCGGTGAAGCCATACAAAAAGCAAAAGAGGCTTTGACAATATCAAAGGACAACGAACAACAGCTTAGTAAAATTCCAGAGTTTGAGGCTACGGAATTTGAGGAACTTGGAAAAGAATACAAGGGCGGAAGCATGAGGTATCTATATGATACTTCAAGCTTTAAGCCAGAAAAGGACCATCTATATATATACAACGATAAGCCCGCCAATTCTTCATTACAGCCCGATGGTACTGTCGGTACGCCGGTGGGCTGGGTCGAGTTGGCATTTAAGCATGATATTACGGCAGTATCTGAAAAGCTCGAGAGTAAAACCGATAAAACAGACTATGCAGATACAGAAAATGCGGGACTTATAAGACTTTCCTCATATGACGGAAAGAATAACAGCGGACTTGCGGTAAATTCTGAAAACGGTATAACCTATGTTAATGTACGTCAAGATTGGGGCATATCACGCGATTCTGAAGGGCAGATAGGAATAAATCCCGCAACGCAGACAGAAGTAAATGCAGGCACGGAAGAACGTAAGCCAGTCACTCCCAAAACGCTTAAAACTGCTGTAAAAACATATGAATATAGAGCAAGCGACATGACTACCGGATCATTAGGTACAATGCGTATCAGTTTCAATGATATAGAGCTAAACAGACTGTTTGTATTGGATTACGATGATGATTCGACAGGTATAACAGTAGGAAATAAAAATCAAGAAATTAAAGACAACCAATTATTATTATATAATGATGAGATTGGATATATAGTTTACGGCGGATTTATGGAAAAGGGGAAGAAATATCTTTGCATGCTTACAAAATACACAGTAAGCGGCGCAGACCCTGAAGATGGGGAATTGGAAGTAATTTCAGAAATGCAAACAGCATACACCGATACAATAAAGCTACTGACCGACACATTGAATACTAAAGCTGATAAACAGACAGAGGGAGGCGGATTTATAGGAGGAAATGGAGCGTCTGCATCATCAAGCGGTGTAGCTATAGGTAAAACGGCGAAAGTATTAGAGGGAAGCGGTACCGCTATAGGCGGTTCAGCTAAAAGCGTTGACGGCGGACTTTCTATCGGTTCAAGTTCAACCAGTACTGGTCGCGCTGTTGCTGTTGGTCCTGGGGCTGAAGCAATAGATGCGACTGCGATTGGATATAATGCTAAAGCAACAGAAGGAATTGCAATTGGACAAAATGCTAAAGCAACCGGCTACAACTCTATTCAGATAGGGGCAGGAACAAACCCTAATGATGGCACACTTCAAATAAAACGATATCAATTGCTTAATGAAGATGGTCAGATACCAGAAGAAAGACTTCCAGAGAATTTTCAGAATTTAATGGAATACAGTTCAACACCTGTCAAGATAGGAACATGGGTAGATGGCACGCCTGTTTGGAGATGGGCATTTAAATATACATTTACAGACGAGGATAAAAGCAGTACATCAGGAAGTATATTCTCGGAAAAACTATATTACATACCATATAAGAATTTTTTGGCGAAGGACTATCCGGTAAGGCTATTGGACTATAATTTTTTATTAACTGTTGATTCGGATAATCCGAATGTGATAGATGATATGCCTATCGGAGCAAATTCACGATATCAACAGTCCGGAGGATTTTCAACAGGCTGGGTTGTTGAATTACCGGAGAGCAGTCCTCAGAATTTTACTGGTATTTCCGGCTGGATAGAATTCGCTACACCGGAAAGCAATATAAAAATAACGCGTTGATTTTAAGGAGTATTAATATGAAAGATATAACAATTTCCAATGTAGTTACTGTAACCGCAATACCGCAAGAAATTTATCATTTTTCTCTTTTATTAGCCGGAAGTGTAACTATAAGTAATCAGACTGATGGTGAGATTTTGGCAGGAAGAGAAAATGATTTTACGGAGAATGACGGAGTTACACAATGTATCACGCTTCCGTCCGGATATTCATTAGCCGGATTCCGCACCGGAAAGGATTTATATATTAAAAGTATCGGATCGGGTAAAATAGTTGTTGGAAAGGATTAATATATGAAAATCTATGGAAATAATAGCGGAAATTCAAGTGCAGGACTAATCACAAACATAACCACCATAACAGAAACCACGGCAGCAATTACGCCGGATAACAATACAGAATACCGCTGCGGCGAGGTAACGTCAGTCACTATTACACTGCCGGAGGAAATCCCGGACGATTACGCGGCGTATATCGTATTCACATCAGGTACAACGGCAGCTGAGGCAGTGTATCCCGACACAATCGAATGGAGTGGTGATGATGTGATAGACGGCGTATTTATACCCGTAGCGTCACGGCGGTACAATATAGGCGTATGGTATGATGGCGTAAACGTTAATGCTGTAGCGAGGGGTGCAGGAGTATGAATCAATATTTGCGGCGCAAGATATGGACATTGAACCGCAGCGGCAAATTCAGGGGATATTTGCGTACCGTGTCGGGTTATCCGGTCACGCTGACCGACTGCACGGCAGGACAGCCTGTATCGATGACGGTTGACGGGAATGCTGTACAGGACGGCACGCCGACACCGGATAATCCGGTTCAAATTCAGATGTGCGGGGATAGGACGGTGAATTTGTTTGATGTACAAAATATAAATTGGAATGATATAATGAGTGGAATTAATACCTCTGATTCTATACATTTTGAAAATGGTGTTATACGATTTGTTAAAAATACTGCATTTTATAACCAGTGTAGAATGTTAGCGCCAATTCAATTAAAGCCGAATACAACATATACAATGATGTATGATCATGCGGTGATGAATTACAAAGACGGTACATCAATAACAAGAAATACCCCATATTTCAGAATATATAAATCAAGTAATATTGATTCTACATTTAATACCACGGGATTCAATAATTATTATGCGGCTACATCATCATCTACAATATTAACATTTACAACTGATGAAACTACAGATTTTGAGATTTTATTTAATTCTGCGGTAGTATCAACAACAAAATTAAATACATTGAAATCGTATGAGGTTCATGGATTCATGCTAATAGAAGGCGCATACACCGCCGAAACAATGCCAGCGTATGAGCCGTATGGATATAAAGTACCGTTGACTATGACCGGTATAAATCTATTGAGTAATAATGAAAACGATTGGGTTAGCGATGCGGGCATATATAAGCATTTTAAAATACCTGTAGAAGGAACAACGACATTACAATTAAAACTCAAAGAAGGTAAAAGTATTCCTGAAGAGTTATATTTGGGGTATTCAAAAAACGGTATGGATGCTACTGGAGGCGTTACATGGCTGATTGACAATGGGATATTTAATGGTGCACCGATTCGTACATCTGAATTAAAATATATATCTATACATCCTAAAACAGCGTTATTAGATGAAATATTTGATTCGTTAGATATTATGCTAATAGAGGGCGCATACACCGCTGAAACAATGCCTGCATATGAGCCGTATCGCGAACCACAGACATTTAATATATATACACCGCAGCAGTTGGCGAAGGTCGGCGATACAGCGGATACAGTTGTTTTGGATTTTGATAATAAGACGGCTACATTAACAAATAACATAGGAGATTTTGTATTAACTAATATGCAGGCGGTGCAAACATCATATTCTAACGATAACTATAGTTCGTATTATGTTGTAAATTATAATTTTAACACTATGGGTATGAAAAAGGATACAAGTATAGTATGTGATAAATTGCCATTTAGAAGGAATTCTTACAGCGACCTTAACGGTAACAGTATAGGATTCGGCGGAAATCCATCGTTGTTGTATGTATGTATTTCTAAGCTTATCGCTTCGGACGCCGCGAGTGTATCTGGTATATTGGAAGGATCAAAGTGCTATATGCCATTATTAAATCCCATAACCACCGACATAACAGCCCTGCAAGATTGGGACGCTATGCCGTCATTGTGGAGCGGCACAGCAGTAATTACAGCAGATACAGTAATAGCACCGAGTGCAATTACAGCCAAATACTATGCCAGCAAGCCGGAGGAGGTGAATTGATTTGCAGTTTGGTAAATTGGTCAACGGAGAATTTAAAGCGTTTACAGGGGATTATATACGCCATAACGGGCGTGTATATGTAAACCCTACGGAAACGACATTGCGGCAGTTGGGATATAAGCCGCTGACTACAGCGGAATATCCGGAGGAGCGCGAAGGGTATTACATAACAGCCGTATATACGGAAACAGATACGGCAATAGTTCAGTCGTATGAATACGTAGAAATCCCGGCGGAAGAAAATGAATTTAATGACGGAGGTATTGAATAGTGACATGGTATGAGATATTAATGATGTTAGGTGTGCCGAGTATATGTGTGTTGCTGTGGACACATTTATATAGACGCGTAAAGGAAAATGATATACAGGCTAAGGCAACAAAGAAGGGCATACAGGCATTATTAAGGGCGCAGATGATAAGTGAATTCAATAAAGCTAAGGATAAGGGGTATGCACAGATTTATGCGAAAGATAATTTTGAGAATATGTGGCAGAATTATCATGCGTTAGGATTAAACGGCGTTATGGACGGTATACGTGAACGGTATATGCAGCTGCCTAACAGAAAAGAAGACAGGATAGAAGTACATGATTTTGAGGAGGAAGGAAAATGAAAATATCATCAGGAACAATAGCAAGAACGGTCGTTTTGGTTTTGGCGTTGGTAAATCAGGTGTTGTCTATGCTTGGGTATAAGATAATACCAATAGAGGACGAGCAGGTAAACGATTTTATTACAATGCTATTTACGATAGGTTCAGCATTGGCGGCATGGTGGAAAAACAACAGCTTTACGGAGGCTGCTATTGAAGGTGACAAGTATAAGGATATTGTAAAGGAGCAGCAAAATGAACATAATTGAAACAGACTGGCACTGGAACGGCGGACTGTCCAGACGAAGCCGCACTGATTACATAGCGCTTCATCATGCGGAGTGCACGCGCTGTACGGCGGCGCAAGTAGATGAATGGCACAAGGCTAACGGCTGGAGCGGTATAGGGTATCATTTTTTCGTGCGAAAGGACGGTACGGTATACCGCGGCAGACCTATCTGGGCTATGGGTGCGCATGTGCAAGGTAAGAATGATTGTTCGATAGGCATATGCGCCGAGGGTGCGTATATGACCGAAACAATGCCTGAAGCGCAGAAAACAGCTATAGCGGAGCTGTTGGATTATTTGAAGACAAATTATTATCCCAATGCTAAAATTGTGGGACACAGGGAAATAGGTTCGAGCGATTGTCCGGGAAAAAAGTTTCCGCTTGATGAGCTGAAGAATTATAAGGATATTTTAAACAAGGAGGATACTGAGATGACTATTGAAGAAAAAGAACGCATGGACGCAATTGATAATAGCCTGACAAGGCTGTACCAGATTGTTACTGACATAAAAACGGAGCTGGCAGATTCTAAGCCTATGATTTATAACTACATAGATGAGAATATGCCACAGTGGGCGCATGAGGGCGTGCAGTGGTGCGTGGATAACGGTATTGTTCAGGGTACGGGTGACGGTCTGGGCTTGGACGATAAGGACTTGAGATGGTGTACAATGTTTATGCGAGCGATTGAGAATTTGAAATTGAGGTAATATAATAACATGAATTACAGTGACTGGGACGCAAAATTAACGCAAAACAGAGTGTTTGGAAAAATACCAACACAGCAGGAAAAGGCAGCGGAAAAGACACAAACAACAGCAAGAACATTGTTAAATACAAATAAAACAATGGCAACAAATAGTCCTAATTCATATTCCGATAAATGGAATAGAGCCTTAAACACAGGCTCTAATTATAATCCGTTTTTAAAGAGAAACGGAGAATTGGCAAACAAACACATCGATTATCAAGGCTTGCTTGACAACTCTAATATAGTTTCAAAAACAAAAGAATATATCACTCGGGCAACAGGGTTAAAGCCTAAAAATGTGGAGACAGACAGTTCAAACAGTTCAAATCAGGTCAGTCTTCAAAATATCCGCTCAAGACTGACGAAAAACAATTCTTCTTCGTTCGACTCGTTAGGCAACTCCGGTGCAAACACAAATCAGGTAGTAGACGAAAATAATTTAGGCAATCTTGATATAAAAACAGAGCTGCCGAAGCTTACAGTAAACCAGATACAAACGCTTATAAGTAAACGTTTTTCCGGTTCAAAAGTATTAACTCCTAATGACGCTCAAGCAATATATGAAGCGCAACAGCAAAGCGGAATGAGCGCGCTTGCCATGCTTGCAATAGGAGCACAGGAAAGTGGTTGGGGCAAATATCCCATAGGTAATAATATCTGGGGATATGGCGCAACGAACGACAATCCTTCGGGGAATGCACAAAAATATAATTCACTGGGCGGCGGCGGAGCCGCTCAGTTTGCAACAAACTTTATGAAAGATTACTATGACGGCTATGGAGCAAAGACTATTTCTCAGGTGGGTACCGGAAATAATCCCGGCGGAGCAGGATACGCATATAACGATGACGGAAGTATTTCGTCATCGTGGACGCCGGCAGTCACTTCCATAATGAAAACCCTGTACAATGATTTAAAGAGTGGGGGGCTGCTGTCAAGCGGCAGCGGCACAACATCGCAAGCGTCAAGCGGCAGCGCATCCAATTCAAGCTCAGGAGGGAATTCGCTGGTAAACAGCGCAAAAAAATACCTCGGTACTCCGTATGTATGGGGAGGAACTTCACCTGACGGCTTTGACTGCTCTGGACTTATGCAGTATGTGTATAAACAGAACGGAATAAATATCGGCAGAACTACATACGACCAGATAAAAGAAGGACGTGCAGTATCAAGAGACCAATTACAGCCGGGAGACCTTGTATTCTTTGGGACATCTTCCGATCCTCATCATGTAGGTATGTACATAGGCGATGGACAGTATCTTCACGCTCCGCGCACAGGTGATGTTGTAAAAATAAGCAGTTTGTCAAGCAGAAGTGATTACTTGACGGCAAGGAGGATGACATAATGGCATTTGGTTCACAATACAAAAATAAAGGAAACACCTATAACAATGCTTACTGGGACGGGCTGAAAGATACAGTAAACGGAGTAAAGGTTTCCGGCGGCGTGACTGTTACAGGAAAGACTGATCCCAATAAGGGAGTAAAAATAGGAAATACACTTGTTTCCGGAGGAGCGGATATAGATTTTACTACTCCTGCACCGACAACTTCAAAATCCGGAACTACTCAAAATACCACAACAGCAAACTCGAACGGTTCTCTTTCGAGTATAGGAAACAATAATACTAACTCGAATAAAGGTTTAGTATCGACACGACCATATCTTTATTCACGAGGCGAGAAATACGGATATTCTCAATCCGATATGGATAAATACATAGGCTGGGATGACAGTATGAAAAGCGCTACTGTCGGCGGACAAGTGCTCGGAACTCCATCACAGATTATAAATGGAGTGTCATATTATGATGAAAACACACTTGATAACGCTTTTGATAAGCTTGTTCAATCTACCGGCGCAACGAATATTAATGAATATCAGCAAGGCTCACTCGCGGAAGCAGAATCAGCCAGAAAAGCATTAAATAAATTATTGGCTTCTCCGGATATGGGATTGAGCGAATTCAAGCAAAGCGATGTAGCAAAAAATATATATGAGCAATACAATCTATCAGGAAGCGAGGCAGCCAGCAGGGCACTTACGGCAAATTACGGTGGTAATATTGGAGGAATGGACAGTTTCTCAGCGGCTCAGGCGGCAAGGGTAAAATATGCTCACAAAAATGAAGCAGAAAAAGCTGTGCTTGACGCATATAACGCATATATACAAAACTTAGTAAACGCAGCGAATACAGTAAGCGGATACAGCAAGCAGAACGCAGAATTATACGAAAATGCCGCAAACGGAAGAACAGACAGAGGTATAAAACAGCAGCAGGCAGACGATACTACAAAACTGAATGATTCCAATATAAAAGCTCAGGATACTCAAACAAGAATCGCGGCTAATGAATCGTATGCTAATCTTACAGGAAAGATAAGCGATGAAATAATGAACATGAATAATCCGTATCTTAACAGCGATGGTACTTTAAAATCGCCGGACATTGACTATCAGGCAAGAATAAATGCCAACAATGAGCGTTTGAAAGACCCGAATATCTCAACGGAAGAGAAAAACGCAATTGAACAGGATAATGAATATCTGGGATATGCGAGAATCGTGAAGACCGGAATGGATAAATGGAAACAGTATGCAAACACAGGATACTTCGGACAACCTACACCATATAGCAAGCAGCCTGATTCGAGCACGGTGATTGAGGCTGATAAGGACAGAAAGAGTGCTTACGATCTGGCAAAGCTCTCAGCAGAGTCACAAGAAAATATTGCAAATACTGAGGCACAGACACAACGTCAAGCAAATCAGCTCAACTACGATCTCGGAGTGAAGACGCTTGAAGAAGAAGCACGTCAGTATAATACATTGAGTGCCGACAAACGGGCAGAGCTTGATTATAATATAATGAGTTTGCAGGCATCGGGAAACGAAGCGGATAAGGAACGAGCGGCGGAATTGATTACAGCGGCAATCCAAGGCGGAGGACAGCTTAAAATCAACAGTGACGGTACATATGGAGTATCATATGATGCGTATAATAAAGCCTTAAACAGCACTGTATCGACATCAAACCAGTCTTCAAGTAACGCAACCGAGCAAAATTCGTCCAGCAGTATAAGCAATTCGGCACAGCAATTTATAAATGACCATATCAACAATACCAATGACGATATATCTCAATCTGATCTTATTGAAATGATGAAACAATACGGCGGCGGATACGGGCTTGGCATGGAGGATTACAAAAATATACTAAGAACTAACGGAATAGCACCGGATTTACTTGATAATTATCAAATCAACTCTAACGGTTACTTGGAGGAAAAATAATAAGATATGCCGGGGATCAGTTCCCCGGCAGAAAGGATAGTATATGGGACGAGTTATAACAGACGCCGAGGCAAGAGAAAAACTATACCTTGTCAAGGACGATGAAGGTAATTCCTACGGCGGACTTACATACTATGGTTTAAAAGCTTTTAAAAACGGTCAGCTTGAATGGTATCAGCCTATAAATAACGTAGAACGCATGACCAAAAATCGCATAATGGCAGCAAAGGACAGCGGTCAAACAATGCGCGGACGAACTCTTGAAAAGTTTGATAGTATTCCGCAATACAAAGAGCAAAAAGATGCTGCTGAGGAAGCACGTGCAAAGCAAGAGGCTGAGGAAGCTTTGGCAAAGCAGGAAAAAGAAAAAGCTTATGAAGCAGCAGTGCAAAAAGCAAAAGAGAATAAGCCCTCTTCTTCAGAAAAAATCGCAAAAAATGTTAAAGGAGCGGTGGCGGCGGTAGGAAATGCCGCGGCAAGAACAGCCGATAACGTTATCATCGAGCCTTTGAAGAAACTAACCGACCTTGCAAAATATTACGCAACCGGAGGAGACCCGGAAAAAATGAAGGAGATCCGCAGTGTAACGGATTATGCTTCAAAGGGTGTTGATTCTTATATAAAGGCTACTGACAGTATTACCAATGCACAGCAGGAAGTTAACCAAAGAGCCGACCTTGCAAGCGAGAATAAATTTAACAAATGGCTCACAAAAAAAACAGGTATGGGATTAAATTCAGTAGGCGGAGAAATAGTAAATGCGGCAGGACAAATGATTCCGAATGTACTTGCTGCGGCATCAACCGGAGGAGCGTCAACACTTGGAAACAGTGCAGGGATTTTTGAAACAATATTAAGAAATCCTTCCTTTTGGTCATCAGCGGCTACAATTTTAGGTCCTACAATCGATGAAGCAGAAGAAAACGCGAAAAAGGAAAAAGAAAGCAAAGGAGAACAGTATACGCTTAAGGACGAAGCTCTTGCAAGGACAGCCGGAACGATTGCGGGACTTATTAATTCCGGAGTGGAAATCGGGGGTGTAGAAGATTTAGTTTCCCAAAAAGGCAAGAAAACATTGACAAAAAGTGTGCTTGATTGGGCAAAATCAGCAGCAGAAGAAGGACAGGAAGAAGTTGTACAAAGTATTGTCCAAAACGGATTGGCTAATTATGCAGCCGGACGCATGTCAAAAGAAGACTTTTTCTCAACAACAGACGACAGCGCGGTAATCAATCCATTGAGGAGTGCAACTGAGTTCGGTATAGGAGCAATTGCGGGCGGTGTTCTCGGAGCACCCAAAACCGCGATGAACGCAGTAACCGATACAGTACTTAAAAACCATGCTAAAAACGTCCAGAGCAATGTTAAAAAATCAGATACCCCTAAGCAAAAGCAGGCAGACAGCTCTCAGGCTACACCTGTAAATTCCGGAGCGGCAACAAAAAATCCGATACAAATTAATATACCGAATTCGAGAGTTTCCTTGACTACACAGGATATTACAAATACTCATATCAATCCGGATAATATAAGTGTTGAAAGGAATAATTCAACAGTTAATAACGAATCACAGAGTGAAACGGATATTGTAAGAAACCTTGGAGCTTCCGAATACGATATAGAAGAAACCGCCGCAGTATTAAAGAACCTTACAAACAGTGTTAACCAGTCCGCTGGTGGAAATATTTCAGGCAAAAAAGCCAGTGACTTTATTAAAAATCTTACGGAGCAGACTGTCCCGGACGGAAAATCGGCGACAGACGCGGCAAAAATGCGTGTTTACAAGGCAAACGCGAAGGCGCTTTCCTCTACTGCACCAAGCTTTAGTGCGGAAACATTCTCTGATTATGCAGAAGCGTTTGCATTAAACAGAGAAGCGGCTAATAACAATTCATATAAATGGCTCTCTGATATAATAGACGTTCCGAACGCTCTTATAGAAAATTTACGCACCGGGGCAAACCCATTTGAAGCAGACCCGAACGCGACACGCGAAGCACAGGCTTTTAATGAATATTCAAACCAATTTAAAAGTTATCTTATAAATGCCGCACAGCGTATGTCAAACAGTGCAAGACTGTTGTATGGTAATAATGCGGACACTTCATCTCTTGACGAGCAAATACAGCTTATGAGTAACGGAGACTTCTCGGACGCAAGCGACTACAGGATATTTAGAGCAAGCGGAAACGTGCCGGATATCAATATAAAATCATTGCTCAAGGAAGACCAAGACGCTGTTAAAAATGCGGTTAACGAATATTACAGCGGCGGCGAGTACGCACTCAACGAGGCGGAGATATCCAAAAAGACATTTACTCCGTATATAGCTCAGGTATATAGCAATGCAAGAGCGATCACCGATAATCCGGATTCGGGATACTCGGAATATGAAAGTTTGTGGCAGAGCGCACTTGACGCGGCAGATATTATATATTCCAATACATACGTTCCCGCATCTGGTGGCGGTAAAGTAAAAATGTTTGACGGGACGACAAAAAATAAGGTTTTGCCGGAGATTGCTACGGCGATCACAACAGACGCGCTGAATGCTATCGGATTTAACAAAAACAGCGCAGCAGTACAGACGGACGCATCTGATATAGATATCTCCCACTCTGCCGAAAAAACCGAAGCAACAAATACAGAAACTGAACTTCCGACAAGCACTGATACGTCACAGAAAACGAACATATCGGAAACAGGTGCGGCGATTGACAACACCGGGAAAGAAAAAGCAAAAGCTCAGGTTATAGATGATTATAACACTAAACTTCATAATATTGATGCCAATAGAAATGATGTGCAAACCCCGAAGAATCATTCGGAGGACAGTGGAGAAATACCATCTAAACACACCACTTCAACTGATACTGATAGTAATACCATGTCTACTTCGGAAAAAGAGCAAAACTCAAAACCCGAACCTGACGAAACTGTTCCGGAGTCTTTAAAAACTCCGTCACAGGAAATAGCGGACGGGGTAAAAGATTTGCTGAACAAGAAAGAAAAATTCACAGGCTCACAGTTAAGAGAACTGAGCGACAAAGCATACGGAGGAACACTTGGCAATAACAGCTATGAGGTCAAAGACGCTTATGACGCTATGGAGCTGGGAGTAAACCAATATATTTTAGAACAGGATAAATTTACAATAAAAGACGCTTTGGAGCTGGAGAGCCTTTTGCCTGTACAGTCCAACAGAAGCGGGCGCACAGATGAGTTTCAGCAGTTCTCTACACCTCCCGCTATTGCTATGACAGCGGCGTTTGCGGCAAACATTTCTGACGGTGACACTGTTTTAGAGCCTTCAGCCGGAATAGGCGGAATAGCGGTATTTGCAAAAAGAGAGGGCGCAAAAGTATACTGCAACGAGCTTGATAAAAGAAGATTAGAGATTCTTAAACATCTCCCGTTCGATGGTTTTTATAACGAAAATGCAGAACAGCTTGATAATATATTAGGCAATGAAATAGCCCCCGACAGAGTAGTTATGAATCCTCCGTTTTCGAGTTCAGCTTCAAGAAATATAAAAAATAATAAAATTGCTTCAAAACATATAGAAGAGGGCTTGAAAATCCTTAAAAACGGTGGTAGACTTATAGCTATAACGGGGCGCGGCATGACAGATGATGCTAAATCATTCCAAACGTGGTGGAAGGATATTAAGTCACGGTATAATGTTCGCGCAAATTTAGGAGTATCGGGAAAGAATTATAATAAATACGGAACAAATTTCGGTATACGTATTATTGTAATAGATAAAACCGGAGCAACCAAAGAACCTGTTATAACAAAAGAGTATGAGAAAATTGAGGATTTATACAACGACCTTAATAAAGGAGAATTGAACGGAATAAGGGAGGATATAACGAATGAGAGACCTCAGAGCACAAATGCAGGAATACAGGAAGCGCAGAATGGAGGAAATACAGGAAGAAAACAAAGCCCCGGAAGAACAGCACGCGAAAAAGCTCCTGAAACAAGAACGGATACAGCCGAAGGAGACGAAACTGTATCTGATACAAGTCTTGGAAGAGGGAATAAAGATGTACGATCCGAACGGGATAATGGCAGGGGTAATGAGCGAACTGAAAGAACTGGCGATGAATCTGTTCGCGGAGGAGGTAATAACGCAGAGAATGTATCTTTTGAATCTCCCGATACCGAGTTCACAGGAAGTGGACGAAATGGAAAAGAGCAAGAAGGCGCTGGAGAAATACCGCAGATTGGCAGCGGAGAGAGAGAAGACAGCAGCGAAAGAAATAGCGGAGACGAAAACAATAGAGGAGTTGACGGAAATGCTGATAAACAACCTGTATCAGACGATATCAGAAGCAAGCCTGAAAATGGATTAAAAGAGATAACAAAAAATGATATAGGCAAGAAAAAGGCTGTAAAAGAGCTTTCCGACAGTCTGTATGAGGAATACACCGTACCTCCTTTGAAAGTGGAAGGTGCAAAGAAACACCCATCCCCCATATGTGAAAGCGCGGCAATGTCCGCGGTAAAAGCTCCGGATATAACCTATAAGCCGAATCTTCCGGAAAACGTCATAAAGGACGGTATATTATCTGATGTTCAGCTCGAAGCCGTATCAAGAGCCGGTCAGAGTTTTGAGGAAATAATGCCAAACGGACAAAGAAGGGGCTTCTTTATAGGAGACGGAACGGGAGTCGGAAAAGGAAGAACAGTTGCGGGAATAATAGAGGACGCAAGAAGAAACGGACGAAAAAAATCACTATGGATAAGCTTTAACAAAAGCCTTCTTTCCGACGCCAAGCGTGATATAGGCGCGGTTCACGGAACAGATGCGAATGTGGAACTGTTTAAGGGAGGACGCGCGGCAGATAAGGCTTTGGAAATTCAAGACGGAACTTTATTTGCAACATACAGTTCATTAGCAAAGGGATATACCGAAGAGAACTCGAATTTCAAAAAGATAGTAGATTGGTTTGGAAAGGACTATGACGGAGTTATTGTTTTTGACGAGGCGCATAAAATGGGCAACGCAGTTTCAAAAAAAGGCACAAGAAGAAGAACCAAGCCAAGTGCAATGGCTCTGGCGGGGCTGGAGCTTCAAAAGGAGCTTCCAAACGCAAGAATAGTATATGCCTCAGCCACCGGAGCAACGGACGTATCAAATCTCAGGTATGCCGAACGTCTCGGGCTTTGGGGAGAAGGTACGGCATTCCGAAACGGTGACGACTTCGTTGCACAAGTATCTTCCGGAGGAATAGCCGCAATGGAGCTTGTAGCGCAGAATATGAAGGCTCAGGGCATGTATTTATCCAGAAACATAAGTTATGACGGTGTTGAATATGACAGGCTTATTCATAAGCTCACAAAGCAGCAGAAAGAAACATATGACACTTTGGCGGAGGCATGGCAGATTATATTTCAGCACACGAATGACGCTTTGAAAGCAACGGAATATTTAAAGGGTTCAAATGCGCTTTCGGTATTTTGGGGTTCACAGCAGAGGTTCTTTAATACCGTACTTACATCAATGCAGACCCCAAGCGTTATAAAGGACATAGAAAAAGAACTCAAAAAAGGACACAGCGCCGTAATACAGCTTACTTCTACAAAGGAAGCCGCTCAGAAAAAGGAACTTGAACGTATAAAGGACGAAGGATTAAGCCTTGAGGATATGGATCTTACTCCGCGTGAGCTGATTATGTCGTATCTTGAGAATGCTTTCCCGGTCGTTCAGCATCAAGCTGTTAAAGATGAAAAAGGAAATATCAGTTATAACCCCGTATATGATTCCCATGGAAAACCTGTCTTAAACAAGGAAGCCGTCAGGATGCGTGAAGAGCTTCTTGATAAGATAGCATCTATAAAAATGCCGGATTCGCCTATAGATATGATAATAAATCATTTCGGGACGGACATAGTTGCAGAAAATACGGGACGTTCAATGAGAATTGTCGAAAAAGAAGGAAAACGTGTACAGGAAAAACGCAGCGCAGCAAGCAAGGAAGCTGACGTTGACGCTTTTCAAAACGGACGCAAGAGAATAATGATATTCTCACAGGCAGGCGGAACGGGAAAATCATATCATGCTGACAGAAATGCCGAAAATCAGCAGAGAAGAATTCATTATCTGCTTGAAGCCGGCTGGAAAGCAGACAGCGCCGTTCAGGGATTTGGTCGAACACACCGTTCAAACGAATCAAGCGCTCCTGTATTTAAACTTGTGACAACGGACGCAAAGGGACAGTCTCGATTTATTTCTACTATAGCTAAGAGACTTTCTCAACTGGGAGCTTTGACAAAAGGTTTGAGTAAGGCAGGTTCTCAGGGAATCTTTAACTCCGAAGACAATCTTGAAAACGGTATTGCCGGAGATACTTTGGCGATATTTTATACCAAGCTTGCCAATGGGACAATATCCGGAATTGACGGGATAGATATTATTGAAAAGCTTGGAATTAAAAATAGTCTTCTTGACGAATATGGAGCAATAAAAAACACTTCCGATGATCTGAGGAATATTTCACGTTTTCTCAACAGACTGCTTATACTTAAATTCGATGAGCAAAACGCCGTATTTGACGCATTTTCCGATTTACTCAGGGAGCAGACAAAAAAAGCCGAAGCTGATGGGACACTTGAACGCGGGCTTGAAAATTATAAGGCTGACAGCATAACAATCGGGAGTGTTAAAGATGTCTATACGGATAAAAACAGCGGAGCGAAAACACAATATTATGAATTGAATGTCAAAAACAAGCTTATCAAGCATGAATTTGACGAAGTAAATACAGATGATAAGAATTTTTTAGGCTTTTTTAAGACTGAAAGCGGAAAAGTGTCCGCAATGTTTCAAACATCAAGCGTTACATCGGCAGATGGCTCTATACAGTTAAGAGCGAGAGTATTAACCCCCGGAGGAGTTCGGTACAGAAGCTTGAGCGGCGAAAGTCTCCTAAAAAAGAAACTTATTAAAATAAACGAAAAAGAAGCAAGAGTTCTTTGGGATAAGAATAAAAATGAGATTCCGGAATTCACAGTGTCCAAAAAGCATTTGATCTCAGGCTCAGTTCTTCCGATATGGGATAAATTGCCCGGCGGAAACGTAAGAGTATACCGTGTTCTTACAGACGATGGGAATATACTTATAGGACGAGATATAAGACCGTCTCAGATCGAAACCGTTTTAAAGAGGCTTGGAGTGGACACGCCGCGCACGAAGGAAAGTAAAGCACAAGACGTTAAGGATATAATAGAGCAGCTCAGGGCAGGAACGTCAGTAAGACTCACAAACGGCATAACCTTGCGTCCTGCATCTGTAATGGGTTCTGATACATATGAGCTTACGTTTAAAGAAACGCCTGATATTAGGCTCATAGATTCTCTTAAAAAGCATGGATTGTTCTCAATGCGAGTAAGATATATGATGAGATATTTTATTCCTACAGATAACGGTACGGAGAAAATAATAGGGGAGCTTTTAAACAAGGAATCATTTGTCACAAGCTTTGAAACGCCGTCCGGAGACCGCTTTTATAAAGTCCCGTCAAACGAAAGCTATTTCAGAACAAATTTTGCTCAAAAAACCAAAGAAACTGCAACAGGTGAAAAAAATGATGTCAAAATAGGAGACATAGTAAAGTACGCAGGAGATATGTTTGGCATTCCAATCAATGTAGGAAACTACAGAGCGGCAAACGCCGCAGGAGTTTTCAAAGGAAAGGCTGAAACTATACGTACAAGGGTTGCAAATGATATAAATGTGATCTCACATGAGTTGGGGCACTATCTTGATAAGAAATATAAGATATCATCAAGTGCGCATATCAATGAGGCTATAGAGCTTTGTGATGCGGATTTTTTGGGACAATATCAAAAAAATGAACAAAAAGGTGAAGCAGTCGCTGAATTTATAAGAATGTATCTTAACGGCGAGAGTACTGAAAACGCTCCGGAGTTTTCCAATGACTTTTTTGAAAGTATAGGGGAAACTAATTCCAAAAAGATTGAAAAATTGAAAGGTATGATAGAGAGCTATAAATCAAAAAACGTTTTCGAAAAGATCAACGCCACTATAGTCGGAAAAAAAGAAGTAAAGAAGCGTAATAGAGCGTCTTTGAGTGACAAAGCAGCATGGGCTTTGAAACATATAGAGGACGATTTGTATCCTGTAAAGCGTGTTATGGATTACGTTCAAAAAAGCGAAGGCAAAAAAATAGGAGGAAACGCGGACGCATATAAATTAATGCTCAACAGCCGTCGTGCCGACAGTATAGCATCGTTCATTACAAAAGAAGCCTTTGTTGATTTGGAAGGAAATAAGATAGGCGGATCTTTGGCGGAAGCATTGAAGAAAGTGAACATGTCTGACAAAAAAGAGCGCGCCGACTTCAACTCATATTTAAAAGCAAGACATGCTCCGGAATGGGCGAAACAGGGTAAAAGAGTTTTTGCAGATGAGGAGCTTGAAAGTCTTATCAAGGACGAAGAGGAAGCAGCTAAAATCATAAGGCAGTATGAAGAAAGATACCCGGGGTTCAAGGAAAGTGCTGAGAAGCTTTATGAATACCAGAAAAACCTTTTAAAACTGCTTGTCGAATCCGGAGGATTGAGCAAGCAGCAAGCGAAAAAGTTTAAAGATATGTACCCAAACTATGTTCCTTTTTACAGAGCTATGGACAACGAAGGTCGGACGGGAAAGAAAGCTAAAACCACATTCGCAAACCAGACTTCTATGATAAAACATGCGAAGGGCAGCGGCAGAGAGACGTTAGATCCGATAGAAAGTATTGTAGCAAATACACACAGTTTTGTAAAATTTGCTCTCCGTAATAGAGCCGCCGCTGCGCTGGTACAGTTTACGGAAAAAGTGGATGGCTTCGGGAAATTTATAGAGAAGGTAGATCCGGATAAAATACCACATGTCTTTGACGTTTCGTCCAAATTGGATGAACTCAAAAATGATATGTCCGAGCTTTCTGACATGGATTTTGACAAGCTTGGAGAAGCTATAAACAATATCTTCGGGGATGGCGGACTAATGAATTTTACTCCGTTTGCACGCGGGGACAAGCAGATTTTTACCGTGATGAAAGACGGAAAATTCAAATATTATCAGGCGAATGACAAGGAACTGTTTAACGCAATTGTAGAATCTATGCCCAACAACGCAACGGCGCAGCGCGTCTTAAATGTTCTGGGAAAAGCGTTAAATCTTTCAAATGTGCTTATTACACAGTTTAACTACCTTTTCGGTTCATCAAACGCTATAAGAGACTTCTTTACCGCGGCGATGTATACCAAAAACTACAGTATGCCTAAGTTTGTCACTGCATATGTAGGAGCATGGAAGGATATAGCCACAAACAGCGAAACATATCAGAAATATAAAGCTGTAGGCGGCGGACATATGAGCGCATTGACAGCCGAAAAACATAGGGCTTTTGCCAGAGATTTGGAGCTTATATATCTTAAAGACGAAAATCTCGCAAAAAGGATCGTTTCCGGATGGATTATGCACCCGGTACTTACAATAGAAAGAATGAATGAATTTATTGAAAGCGCTCCGAGATACGCAGAATTCAAGGGTGCGCTCAAAAACGGCAAGGATATTCAGCAGGCTTTATACGAAGCAAGTGACATTACAACCAATTTTGATAAGCGCGGAGATTTCGGAGGAAAGGTGCTTAACAAAACCTTCCGGTTCTCAAACGCATCTATACAAGGTCTTGAAAAGTATTATCGTGAATGGTATCAGGCGATAAGATGGCATGGACGTGACGCAGCAAAATTTATTGCGCGTCAGCTCATTAGCGCAGTCTTAGGTGCTGCTTTGCTTCAGGCATATAACCGTGCGGTCGATCCTGAAGGCTGGGACAAACTGTCTAATTATCAGAAAAACAATAAATATTGTATAGCTATTGGAAACGGAAAATTTTTCATGCTTCCCAAACCAAGAGAAGTGGCAGTTCCCGAAACGGCAATAGAGAGAACATTGGATACTGTTATCGGGAAAAAGGAAAGAGAAGATGCGTTTTATCAAATAGGAGAATATTTGAGTGACAACCTCCTTCCGTCATGGGCTGGCACAAGCCTTATAACAGACCGATCAGTTGAGGGCTTGAAGGATGATTTCTTCACGGCAGCAGGAAACACATTGGCAGGTCCTTTTGTGGACTTACTTGCCAACAGAGATTATAAAGGTACTCCAATAGTGTCAGGCTCATATGAAGACCTTCCTAAAAAAGACCAGTATACAGGCAGTACTTCAAAATTGGCTTATGCTATAGCAAGAGCCGGAGATGATTCTCCGCTTGAAGTAGACCACTTGCTAAGGCAGTATACGGGTATATTGGGCAGCGTAAACAGTGCACTGTTACCAATGGACAGCGATAAGCGAGATTTGACACTGGGATTTAAAAACCGTTTTGTTTCAGATTCCGAATACAGTACTGACACATATAATAAGATATACGAAAGACGCGATAAGCAGGAAGAAATATTTAAAAGCGAACCAACCGCGCAGAATGCCATATACATGGAAAAAGCGGGCGTGGCATCAAGCATCATTACGACAGTAAAGAACATACAGAAAAAGAACCCTCAAGGAGAAGACGAAGATAAAAAAACACTAAGTTCACTTCAAGAACTTGTTACATCAGAAAAGTATACAACCATATCTCCTACAGATAAAGCTATTGCAAAATCTCTCGGAAAAGATGAGATTCCTGAAAGTTTTGCTATGTCGTCAATGCCGAAAAATGACTTGTCATACAGTAAGAATGGTAAGAGGTATACATATGAGCTAAATGCGAATGATTATATGACCTATGCAAATGAGGTTTACAGCCAAGTGCAGACAGCACGCTCCGAATTACTTGATAAAGACAAGTATAAAAAAGCTGATGTTGATGCAAAAATAGAAATGATAAAAGATGTCACATCAGAAGCCAAATCAGAAGTAAAAAACAAATATCAAAAAAAGTATAAAGACAGATTTACAAAGGAGGATTGACATGGCTAAGTAATTCGTGGTATAATATGATTATCACATAGAATTTAGGTTTTATTGTCGATATACTGAGCAAAAAGAGAGCCAACAAAGGTTCTCTTTTTTATACACGTTTTTTACACGAAAAAGCTAAAATGCACAAATAAGTTCGGTTCAAAATGATTTAATATAACGCATAAACAGCGCAAATATTAGGGTTTGACATAGGAGAATTAACATTAAATTGGGTTTAAATATAAAATTTCAAACCCTCCTTCTCCGCCAGAAGTGCTACAGACCGCATGGTTATGCGGTCTGTTTGTTTTATACACGATTTTTACACGATTTTATTTAATATATTGACCGCACGTTCCTCTTCGCGGGGGTATAAGTGCGCATAGGTGCTCCACGTCACCTCTACATCAGAGTGACCAAGACGCCGGGCTATCTCTTTAATATTAATGCCTTCGTTGATAAGGACCGATGCGTGTGAGTGTCGGAAATCATGTATACGTATACGCTTGATCCCGGCAAGCTCGGCGTATTTGCGGTTGTGTTTGTCTATAGATGTATCACGCAGACATTTTGATCCGCCGCATATACGCCATTCGCGGGAACAACCATCGATCTGACTGCATCTGGACCAGTGCTCAGACAGCGCGGTGCTTAGCGGTTTTGGTATCTGGATGTCTCTGATTGAACTTGCGTTTTTTGGTGCCGTTTCACGATCAGCGCCCTTTAGCTTTTGGGCGATGGATCTTGTAACATGTATAACATTGTCTGATATGTCATTCCATTTTAGCGCGTTTATCTCACCCTTTCGCATACCGGTATAAAACGCAATCATAAAAAATATATAGTAATTCCATTCTCTTATACTGTTACTGCATTTTTCCTGCTTGATAGCCTCCGTTTTGGCGGCGGTTATATATTTTAAAAATTCTTCCGGCTGATAAAAATCCATCTCTTTTTTCGGTGTAATATTCGCATCGCGGAAAGGACCGATCTTGTGCAGCGGATTATTGGAGAGGTACTCGAGCTTGACACCGTAATTTAAGAGAGCCACAAAGGCTTTGTAAACGTTATTTTTATATACGAGTGAGTAAGGTTCACCATTGTTTTTTGTCACGCCGGACATGGTATTCTTCCATCGCTGCAGCTCCGCAACTGTAAGCTTGTCAAGTTTGATACGACCCAGTTGCGGTACTACAAAACGATTCAGCAGCTGCTTCGTTTGGGCGAGCGTTGTTTCGCGTACTTCGCTGCTTTTGCTGGCTGCATATTCTTTATATAGATCCTCAAGCGTTAATTTGACTGTAGGGTTTCGGGTCAATTCCATATTAAGCTGCCGTTCGAGATCCTTTGCAGCCTGCGAGCCGTAAGCTACCCGGTCAAGCTGTCGGGCTTTGCCCTGCTGATCGATGTAGTTGATACGCACACGGTACTTCTGCAGTCCGTCCTTTTTTCCGTCCATTTTATAAATAGGCATAAAAATAACACTCCTTTTCATGAAATTCTTATTTTTTAAAAAAATGTATTGCAAAAAAAGAGTGTTCGTGTTATAATATTAATGGTTAGTGTTATAACATTAACACTCTTTCTTTATGTAATTTCCGGCTGTTGGCGCAGCCGGATTTTTTCATAAACAAATCAATCGGTTATTCCATATTGAATTTTCAATTCAGCAAGTTTTTCATTATATAAGTTTTTGAGATATTCCGGAAATTCTTGCATATACTCTTGCACATATACATTATACGCCTCGTGTAATTCGGCTTCCGCTTTCTTGACTGTTGCTGTCTTAGCATTCGCTGCTTGCGCCGAGAAAAAGTCATTAACTGCACCATTATATCCCATGTCACCCTTTCCTTTTAGCCCGTATTTATTAAATATATTTTTTGCTATATCGGTTTCTAAAAAATCAGAATAAAGATCGGAAAACCAAGAAAAATCCTGTTCGTAGAATGAATGAAATGTATCATCATACCATTTATTTAATTCATTGAGAGCTTTGTTATACTCTGTCTGATTTTGCGTTTGATTTTGCATATCATTCATTTCACTCTCTGTATAATAAACTCCGTCTATTTGCCAAATTCCATTACCACTTGTATAACCGTTTGTAAAAACATCTGTAAACATAGAATTATCAGCAAAGAAAATTGTTCCCTTACCATTATATTCAAAGTTTGAAAAACCGCCTTGGTACATATCACCGTTAGCGTAACGAACATATCCCTCAACAGGTCCGTTATTTTCGAAATACGCACAATATAACTCACTTACGGCTCCGGTATCATCAGACACGAATAACATGCCGTATCCTTGTGCTACTCCGTACATACATTCTCCTATATAATGAGTATTGTTTCCGTAAATCTCAATTATTGAATTTTTATTGGTTACATAGACTGTTCTTGTATTCCCATCCCATTCTACATTCGCATCCATGCATTCAGATACAACTCTAAGAGGAATCATAGTATAACCGTTTATAAGCTGTGGCGCTACATCTAAAGTCATATCAACGCCATTGTGTGTAATTATATTATTATTAATGTGCATCTCGATCATTTGTCCTTTAGATGATGATGTCGCAACAATATACTGTGTTTCTCCTTGCCAATCAACATCAGCTCCAAGTGCTTCAAAAATTGCTCTCATGGGAACAAGAGTGCGCCCGTCTTGTATCACCGGCGGCTGCTCAAACTGTAATTGAGTACCGTCAAGATAAACCTTTACTTCGTTATCAGCGGCGCTGACTGCCGAACATGATAATATCATGGAAACTGTTAGTATTGGTGTAAACAACCTTTTTTTCATTATAAAATCCTCCTTGAATCGTATATAATATTATTTTTAAGGCTTGCAAACTTTGCAAGGCTCATATCCTTTTTCAATCGCTTCTTGCTTGGTCATTTCTATTGCGTTGTCTTTTTCGCGTACATGCTGACAGTCCGGCAAGTGGTATTTGTCTCCTGTCTTTGTCACAACAACAATTTCAGAATCGATAGCTGCATTGTCTACATTATCTGAAATAGGAGCAACGTAATCTGTAGATATCGGAACAGGTGTGCTAATACTAATTGTATTATTTTTATTATCATTGTTATTTGAAACATATGTAACAAGCAAAATTGACAACATAACACCTACAGCCAGTAATATCGGCTTTATGTTATACGGTTTTGTGACATCAAATGATTCACATAGATTATTTTCTAACTGCGTGTTACGTTTATGATCGCGTACTTTAAAAAATACATGTTCTGCACTTTGCCTATCCAATAATGTCAAATGACTTATAATGCTTGGATTGAGATATTTAATATTTTTCAGGATACATGTCGGCGCAAGAAATTCAATGGCAAATTCATCGGCTTCCATCTCTTGCGGGACTTCATTTTTCAATCCCGAACTACATCTAACTCCTGAAACTGATAAGTGACCTAACATTATATGCCCTAATTCATGCGCCAACATTCGCATTTTTTCTTCTGATGACAATGTGCTTCTGTAAAATACATATTTATCCCTGTCGCTAACGTACGTAAAAGCTTGATATTTTTCTACCGCGCTTAATAAATTTAAATTATCAAAGTCACTATAATCATTTTCATCTAACGGAATGTTATATGCAATGATTTCAAAACCTTGATTTTTAATGATTTTTTCAATAGTTTCATTGGACAACGGTATTTTACAGATATTGTTGTCAAGCAGCGTTTTAATTGCACAATTAATTGCAGTTTGCATAGTCATAAAACCCCTTTATTAGAAATTATATGACTATATTAGTGCATTTTTCTACAAAAAGCAACCTGTAATATTTTCCTGTTATTTTTTATTATTAGAAGAATCTACTCCTGTAACTTCGTGACCATATGCAGCAATACGGGCAGGTCTCGGACCTGAAAACGGCTTTCTTTCGGCATTATCAGATGTATCGTCAGATGAAACTGTATGCCTTGAGAACGGTTTACGTTCAGGCTGCTTTTCCGCAGTTTCATTGTTGTTATTTTGAACTTCCAACATTGCGTTGACAGTAGCTTCAAGAATTTTTTTGTTTTCAGCAGATAATGCTCTGAATTTTTTTAAATGATTGCTTTCGGAATCATTTAAATACATGTTAGGCTTTCGAGAATCTCTTTGGGTAAGCATGTCATTCAATTCACATTGAAATAATTTACACAAATCTATCAATTTATTAATATCAATTGAATTTGAACCGTTTTCCCAATGTGTGACAGAAGGTTGGCTAACTCCCAGAGCATCGGCTACTTGTTTTTTATTCAAACCCGCCTTTTCTCTAAAATAAGTTATATTTTCAGCGATTATCTCTTTTAG
>OHTI01000232.1_pt1 | contig 35988 bp, 33 predicted proteins | sample 1578941 | NCBI WGS metagenome assembly OHTI01 (sample SAMEA3879609, study PRJEB24766) | human gut metagenome | biome: human-associated habitat; feature: feces | place: USA | collected 1985/1987
TATTACGCGGAGAACCTTGTGGTGCTGGAAGACGGCACGGCGTATCAGCTCACGTCCGAATTCCCGGATTATTCCGCAATTCTGTCGAATCTGACGTCGATCTATCAGCAGACCAGCTTTACAACGTTCAAAAACGGAGACGAAACCGTCTACGGCGTGAGCGTGGACACTGATGGCGCGGAGACACTTGTGGGGCTTCTCCTGCCGGAAACGGGCGGCAGACTCCCGGACGGGCAGACGCTTTCGGCAGAGGTCCATATGGAAAACGGCAGTGTGGAGAAAGTTACAATCTCCGCCTCCGGTACACTGAAGGACCAGGCGCAGACACCGTTCCAGCTGTACGTGACGCTCGACGGGTTTGACGCGGCGGCGAATTTCTCTGTGCCGGATGCGGTGCTGGAGAGCCTTGACAAAACCTATGCAGACGGTGAGTTGCCGGTTATTACCGACGATCTGTTCCGGCTCATAAACGGCTGGTCGAACCTGCTCTCCCGCCAGACCCTTGCGGCAGATCTTGATGTGTCGGTCGACTGCGGTCCGGTCGTCGTAAAAAATGCGCTGCGGTATTACCGCGGCACAATAGACGGCGTAACGGTCAACTGCATCAACAAAAGCGGTCTCAACATCTTCTTCTCCGACACGGGAAGCGCTGTCACGGCAGACGGCGAGGAAGCGTCCGGTGATGCACGCAGCCTGACCGGAACGGCAAAGCTGCTGGATATTGTCTATCTCGTCTGTTTAGAGGGCGATTTTACAAGCGAAGAGCAGGACGGCGTCTGTACCTATCGCGTCTCGCTCAGCAGCCGCGCTATGGATGACATGCTCGCGGCAGTTGCACCGGAGGCGGAGAAGCTCGAAATCAGCTTTACCGACAGCTTTGCAGAGGTTACGATTGAAGATGACACGGTTGTAAGCCTTCGTATTTCCTGCGGCGGCTCTGTGAAGGTGCTGCTCACAAGCGCAAGCGCCGATGTAGCGGCGGATATCACCTTTGTGGACGCGGAAATGCCCGAGGTGCCGGACAGCGTTTTAAGTGCGCTCCGATAAACAGAATCATCAAATAGAGCGCCCCCTCCGAAGCATTTTGGAGGGGGTGCTTTCACATTTTGCAGACGCGAAAAGAAGGCGGACGATTTGGTGTACCGTTCAGAAATTACCGGAACCGGCGCGTAAAATTCGGCAAATTTTCGGTTTCCGGCGTCTTGCCGGACCGGAGGCAAATGAGTATAATAGAAGCAGATTTTACGGCAATGGGCAGATACTGCCCGCCGAAGAAAAGCGGAGGAAACAAATGAAAGCAATTGTGACCATTGTCGGCAAGGACCAGGTTGGTATTATTGCAAACGTGTGCAGCCAGCTTGCCGCCTGCAACATCAACATTCTTGAAATCAGCCAGAAGATCATGGACGGCTTTTTTACCATGATGCTGGTGACGGACCTGTCCGGCTGCAAGCAGCCGCTCGATGAGGTTTCGGAGCTTCTGAAAACCTGCGCGGAGGGCAAGACTCTTTCTATCCGCATCCAGCGCGAGGACATGTTTGACGCGATGTATAAGCTTTGAGGTGCCGCCATGCCGAGTTTACAGAAGGTCATTGACGCGATCGATATGATCGACAAGCAGCATCTCGACATCCGCACGATTACGATGGGCATCTCGCTGCTCGACTGCGCGAGCGAGGACGTCGGGCGCTGCTGCGAAAAGATTTACGATAAGATCTGCCATAAGGCGGAAAACCTCGTCCAGACGGGCGAGTCCATTGAGCGCGAGTTCGGCATTCCGATTGTCAACAAGCGCATCTCCGTCACGCCGATGGCGCTTGTCGCCGGAAGCTGTCAGACAGAGGACTTTGTGCCCTTTGCCCTCACGATGGACAGGGCTGCAAAAACGTGCGGCGTCGACTTCATCGGCGGCTTTTCCGCGCTGGTGCAGAAGGGCTTCACCTCGGGCGATAAAAAGCTGCTGCGCGCGATTCCGCAGGCGCTGGCGCAGACGGATCTGGTCTGCTCGAGCGTAAACGTCGGCTCGACGAAAGCTGGCATCAACATGGACGCGGTGGCGCGGATGGGCAGAATCATCAAGGAAACGGCGCATCTGACGCGCGAGCAGGACGGTCTGGGCTGCGCAAAGCTCGTCGTGTTCTGCAATGCGGTAGAGGACAATCCCTTTATGGCTGGCGCATTCCACGGTGTCGGCGAGGCGGAGTGTGTCGTGAGCGTCGGCGTTTCCGGACCTGGCGTGGTTCATCATGCGCTGCAGTTCTGCAAGGGTGAAAAATTTGACGTTCTCGCCGAGACGATCAAGAAGACTGCTTTCCAGATTACCCGTATGGGACAAATGGTGGCTGCTGAGGCGTCGAAACGTCTGAACACCGAGTTTGGCATCGTCGATCTGTCCCTTGCCCCCACGCCCGCGGTCGGCGACAGCGTGGCGCGGATTCTGGAGGAAATGGGACTTGCCGTCTGCGGCACGCATGGAACGACAGCCGCGCTGGCAATGCTCAACGACGCGGTCAAAAAGGGCGGCGTGATGGCGTCCGGTCATGTGGGCGGTCTTTCCGGTGCGTTCATTCCGGTCTCGGAAGACGAGGGCATGATCGCCGCGGCGCTCGACGGCACGCTGACGATTGACAAATTAGAGGCGATGACCTGCGTCTGCTCCGTCGGCCTCGACATGATAGCCGTTCCCGGCTCCACGAGCGCGGAGACCATCGCCGCCATCATAGCGGACGAGGCGGCCATCGGCATGGTCAACTCCAAGACGACCGCCGTGCGCCTCATTCCGGCCATCGGCAAGAAGGTCGGCGAAGAACTGAACTTCGGCGGCCTGCTCGGCTGCGGCCCTGTTATGGAAGTCAATACGAATTCCCCGGCCGTGTTCGTCAACCGCGGCGGTCGTATCCCCGCCCCGCTGCAGAGCCTTAAAAACTAAAAAACATAAAATTCAGTTTTTCGTTCATACTATCCTCGGTGAGCAAAGCGTTTTGCCTTTGTTCTCCGAGGATTTTTTATCGCCTGCGTTCGATTTTCGCCATCGGTCGGGTGCAGGCAAATGCAAAAAGGAGCAGAGTATATGCTGGACGTCATCGCTTTGATTTTGACGGTGATCGGCGGCATCAACTGGGGCCTCATCGGCATTTTCCAGTTTGATCTCGTCGCATGGCTTTTCGGCGGACAGGGCGCCGTTTTGAGCCGCATCATCTACACACTCGTCGGCATCGCCGCCGTATGGTGCATTTCCCTCCTGTTCAGGGACAATGACCTCATTGAAAAGTAAATGCACCGCAAAAAGCCGAGACACTTCGTTTTGAAGCGCCTCGGCTTTTATTGTTATATACGTCGGTTAAAAGTTCTGTCTGAAATACGCACATGCGCCGAGCAGGCCGGCGTTATTGCCGAGTGCAGCAGCCTCCACCTCCAGGTCTTTTGCGAACTGCTCCATCGCGCCGTTCAAGATCTTTTCGCGAAGCGGGCGGATAAAATGTTCGTCTTCCCTTGAAATACCGCCGCCGATGAGCACCATTTCCGGGTTGAAAATGTGCACAAGACCGATGATTCCGAATGCGATGCTGTCAATCCAGCTGTTCACCGTCGCGCTGACGTCTGCGTCATCGAGGTGGTCAAAAATCACCTTGCCGTTGACGTCTTCTGCCGGTACGCCCAACTTTTCGAGCAATGCAACATTCTCCGTAAAACGGCGCACAAGCGCGCCCGTAGAACCGTAGCGCTCAAAGCAGCCGCGGTTGCCGCACGGGCACTCCACACCGTCAAAATTGATGATATAATGCCCGATTTCGCCACCGATGCCGCGCCTGCCCTGAATGAGGCGACCGTTTTCGATGATGCCGCCGCCAATGCCGGTGCCGACCGTAACGACAAGCACGTTCTCCTTGCCCTTTGCGCGACCAAACGTCTGCTCGCCGGCTGATTTGCGGCTTCTTCCATCTCGTTTGCCGGAGCGGTGATGCCCATCACAACGTCGGCGTCGGCGAGCGACGGCACAGCGATGCAGCCCGCCGCCATGACGTGGTACTTTACGGTCTCATTGAGACTTCTGTCCTCGTAGTTCGGAATCAGCTGCGGCGCCAGCGTGGACGCATACTTGAGGTATACGCGTGGGGTGTTATTCTCGAGCGCGTTGATGGCGCGGGAGACAAGCACCATGCCGGCGATGAGCTCGACCAGCTCAGCAAGGCCTTTTCCGATATGTACATGAAAACCGATAAGCTGGAGCAAGGCCTCATCTCCTCCTATTCCGATTCCAAAAAGCGCAACATTCAGCGACTTATGCACGGCGAGTATGGACAGATTCCGAATTACATCGAAGTATACCAAAGCTACGGCATCGACCTCACCGCGCCGTATTACACCATCGTCATTATCAGTGCAGCCTCCAAAGAGTTGCGCTTCGGCCTGGATGACCCAAACTATTTCATTTACAGCTACGCTCTCGAAAACCTCGCCACCGAAGTTTTGGGGCAGTTCGGCAGTGTCGTACCGTACCGCAATTCGCACAACTTTCTCGTGTTGTTGCTCCCCCTGCAAAAGAACGCCTATCCGGAAAAGCTTGTGCCGGAGCTTGAGCGCGTGTGCGAGGTCATGCAGCGCGAGTTTGCCATGAACACCACCATCTGCATCGGCACCATCGTGGAGACAGCCGTCAATATCAACCTCTGCTATGAGGCGACGAACATCGCACTGGAATATTCCGCCATCCGTAATCAGGGCAAAATTTTCTTCGCCTATGAGACCGGCCAGAATATCAATCTCAATTCATACCACAACAAGCTCCACATGAAGCTTGCCGAGCACATCCGCGCAAATGACCTCGATGCCTGCTCACATGAGTTCGATCTCGCGCTTTCCTACATGTCAAACGTCAGCTTCAATACAGCCGTTGCGTATTTCAATCACGTCATGATGTCGCTGCTCGACGATTTCTCCACCACTTTCACGGATGACGACACCGCTTATCCCATCTTGATGGATAAACTGAATAAAATTGACCGTCAACTACCGAATGTCTATATGCTGCGCAAGCGCTGCATGGAGTTCATCACCATTTTGGCGCATCATCAAAGCATCAACCGCAAATACGGCAACGAGCTTGCCGCCGATGCCGCAAAGGAATACATCGACAAAAACTACGCAAATCCTGATCTTTCCCTGAAAATGCTCGCCAGCATGGCAGGCCTTTCCTCCGCCTACTTCGGCAAAATTTTCGCCACGCAGATCGGCTATTCGTTCAGTGATTACCTCAGCAACACCCGCATGAAAAAGGCCGAGCAGCTTCTGCGTGAGACTAAGCTGCCCATCAACCAAATCAGCGAAGCCATCGGCATTGTGAACACGAACTACTTCTATTCTATCTTCAAGAAAAAGTATGGCATGACACCGCTCGCCTACCGCCGCACGCGTTCCGGCGAAGCGGAAGATACAAAATCCGAAGAACAGGACGAAACCACAGAGTAATTCACCCGGTTTTACGGACCGTTCACGAATTATAGCAGTTGATTTTCATAATTTTTCGGAAAATGAATTGATTTTTTGTGCATTTACTCTTATAATGTGTATAGAACATTGAAAGGCGGCGAGCAAATGCGCATCCGTAAAAAACCACTTGGAGACAAAAACTTAGTCGGCGCACGTATTGAGAGCATTCGCCGCAATCGTGGCATGAAACAGAAAGAGCTGCTCGCGCAGCTGCAGGTGCGCGGTGTTGACATCAACGCCTCTGCCCTCTCTAAGTTAGAGGGTCAGCTTCGCACCGTCACGGATATCGAGCTTTTAGCCTTCGCCGAAATTTTAGACGTCGATGTCTTCTGGCTCCTTACCGGCAAATCCCAACAGATCTAAAACCAAAACCGGGTAGCACACCGCACGGCAGCTTACCCGGTTTTCTTTTAGCCTTTTTATCGTTTGTTTATTTCTATCCCCTGCACCGCGAAATGTGTCCTATACAAAAATTCCCGGAGAGCACACAGCTTTCCGGGAATTTCATTCAGTAATAGAAACGCTTGCTTAAAAGCAGCTCGGGTCAGATTACTTCTTGCTTTTCTCGCCCTTATGCACAGCCCACATGGTGTACAGCGGAGCCGCAATGCACAGCGAGGAATAGCAACCGACAATCGTGCCGACCATCATCGGCAGTGCAAAGCTCTGTACAGAGCTGATGCCGTAAACCGCCGCAACAATGTAGATGACAAGCAGCGCCATGAAGGTGGTCAAAGATGTCAGAATAGAACGCGTCATTGTCTGATTGAGGCTCTTGTTGACGATAGCCGGCAGTGCATCCGGGCTTTTCGTCGGGGAGAGCTTGCGGTTCTCACGAATACGGTCGTAAATGACGATGGTATCGTTCAGCGAGTAGCCGAGGATTGTCAGGATAACAGCGATGAAAATATCATTGATCGAGAAACCGAAAATCACAAACGCGAAATACACAAGCAGCACGTCATGCACAAGTGCGATGAGCGCCGTAACGCCGGCGGAAAGACCGCCGATTTTCTTAAAGCGCAGCGCTATGTAAACGAGCAAGATCACGAACGTGATGAGCAAGCAAACAAGGCACTTCTGGAAGAACTTCGCGCCCATGGTCGGGTCAACGGAGCTCGATTCCACCACGTTGAACGTGCGGTCGGCATACGCATCGGATAGGGACTGCGCGATTGCCTGCTGTTCATCAAGCGTTACAGCTTCGTTGCCCGCAAAGGACAGCGTCACTTGGTTCGCGTCCGTGCCGAACGTCTTGCTCAATGCAACGGAAACGTCGCGGCCGGTCTCTTCTTTTACGAGGGACGCGATTTCATCCGTATCAACTTCGCCGTCTACGGAATACTTAATCATCGCACCACCGACGAACTGAATGTCCATCTTCGTGCCACGAATGAAATTGAAAATCAAGCCGATGACCATCAGGCCAATCGAGATGCCGAACAGAATTTTTCTGTTCTTATAGAAATCAAAATCAAACTTTTTCATTACTTATCCGCACCTCCAAACAGCCATTTCTTACGGAGCGGCTTGAAGCCGGAAAGCGATTTGATCATCAGACGAGAGCAGAACACGCCCATAATGAAGTTGCCGATTACGCCGACGAGCAAAGTGTAGCCGAAGGAGTAGATCGCACCGGTCGTGGATTCGCCGAAAATCTTAGAGAGAATGTTAGACGGACCGAACACGCCGATGAGCATGATGGCAACGATCAAAATCGTGATGTTGCCGTCGATGATCGACCAAAGGCTGTTGGAGCAGCCCTTCTGAATGGCGCCGTCCAGCGTTTTGCCGGTGCCGAGTTCTTCCTTAATACGGCTCGCGGTGATAATGTTCGCATCCACGCCCACGCCGATGGAAAGGATAATACCCGCAAGACCCGGCAGAGTCATTGTAAAGCTGTTCACAAACGGGAAGTAGCCGGAAATCGCCGCAAAGGTGATTGCAAGCTGACCCACAAGCGTCAGCACAGCCACAAAGCCCGGAACCTTAAAGATGATGATCATAAAGACCGCGATGAGCGCAAAAGCGATTACGCCGGCCATGACCATAGCATCCAGAGACTTCATGCCGAGCGTCGGGTTCACGGTGCTGAAGTTCGAGGTCTGCAAAGCAAACGGCAGCGCGCCGCCCTGAATCTTTGCGGCAAGTTCGGAAGCCGTGGCTGCCGTAAAGTTGCCGGTAATGGAAGCCTTGCCGTCTGTGATTACCGCGTTAACGGTCGGTGCGGAAATCATGATGTCATCCATCCAGATGGAGATTGTCTTGCCCTTCAGGCGTTCGGTCGCTTCCGCAAATTTCTGTGCACCTTCATCGGAAAGCGTCAGGGAAATCGCATAATCGTAACCGCCGGAAGTGGAGTTCTCCTGCATGACCGGCTTTGCCTCGGTCACGTCGCTGCCTTCCAGAATAATTGTATCGGCCGTAGTGCCCGTCGGTGTCTGGTAAACCGGGTTGCCCGCGCCGTCCACAGTCTGGGTCTCGTATGAATTGCCCTCGCGGAATGTCAGCAACGCCGTTGCGGAAATTTCTTCAATCGCCTTCTCCGGGTCAAAGTCCGATTCGCCGCTCTTCCACGGGAAACGAACAATGATCTTGTCGTTGGCTTCGTCGGTGTAAATCTCGTAGTCCGTAATGCTCTTCGAGACCATACGCAGCTCAATGATTGCCTTTGCGGCTTCAAGCTGCTCTGCGGTCGCCTCCACGCCGTCAGCCGGGCTGAAGGTCGCTTCCACGCCGCCGCGGATATCAATACCCCATCTTATATCGCCGGCGCCCTTGATCCATGTGTTCTTCGTGTCACCGTTCTGCGTGTAAACGCCGAAGACCGATGTGTATGTAAGCGCAAGGATCAGAGCCGCGATGATAAAAAACACAGGTTTTTTCACGCGCTTCATCTAATTGTTTCCTCCAATGGATAAAACCGCCGTTTTATCCGTTTACTTTTAAAATGTCCGTCATGTAAAGCAGGGTGGAAATAACCACCCTGCAAATTTACACCTGACGATTTAAATTATTCCTCAGAAGCGTCCTCGCCCTGGTCTTCGAGCAGAGCACGGATGGAGAGGGAAACTCTCTTCTTGTCGAAATCGATGTCGGTAATCTTCACCTTAACAACGTCGCCAACCTTCAGAACGTCCTGCGGCTTCTCGATTCTTCTGTCCGCGATCTGAGAGATGTGGATGAGACCGTCGATGCCCGGGAGAATCTTAGCAAATGCGCCGAACGTGGTCATGCCGACAACGGTAGCGTCGCAAACCGTGCCAACCGGATACTCGTTCTTGAGAATCTCCCACGGATTGTCTTCCTTCTTCTTGTAGCCAAGGGAGATCTTGCCGTTCTCACGGTCAAGACTCTTGACATAAACCTGAACGGTGTCGCCGACGGAGACAACTTCGCTCGGGTGCTTGATGCGGTTCCAGGAGAGCTCGGAAATGTGGATCATGCCGTCCACGCCGCCAAGGTCAACGAATGCACCGAAGTTCGTGAGGGACTTAACGGTACCCGTAAACTCCTGACCTTCTTCAACAGACTCCCAGAACTTAGCCTGTGCTGCCTTTCTCTGCTCGCGGAGCACGGAACGGATGGAACCGACCGCACGGCGGCGCTGACGGTTGACTTCGATGATGCGGAACTGAACGTCCTGACCCTTCAGAGCCTCAAGATCGTCACCGCGGTTTGCTACAGCCTGAGAAGCCGGGATGAAGACGCGGATGCCGTTATACAGAACAATCACGCCGCCCTTAACAACTTCTGTAACCTTGCCGGTGAGGATTTCTTCAGCGTCCATAGCCGCTGCAATATCTTCCCAGCCCTTGATGGCATCGATGCGCTTCTTGGAGAGCATGATGGTGCCTTCCTGATCGTTCGTCTTCATGATGAGCAGATCCATCTCGTCGCCGATCTTTACAAGATCTTCCGGCTTCGCGTTCGGATCGTTGCTAAGCTCGTTAGCCGGGATGTAGCCGGCCTGCTTTCTACCGACGTCAACATACACTTCGGTGGGAGAAATGCTTACAACTACACCGTGCACCTTTTCGTCTGTATTTAAGCTCTTGAGTGATTCCTCAAGCATCTCCTCAAAATTAAGCTCATTTGTTTCAATTTTGTCTGTCATGGTAACAAGTACCTCCTTTATTATGCTTGCCGGTGTTGAAGCACCGGCAGTTATGCCGATATTCATTTTGCCCTTTACAGGCAGGGCTGCAAGCTCCGCCGCCGTCTCAATGAGATACGTCTGCGCATACGGTTCACAGACCTCCTTGAGCTTCGCCGTATTCGAGCTGTGACGCCCGCCGATGACGAGCATCAAGTCGCTTTCACGCGCAAGCTCGCGTGCTTCGCGCTGGCGATTTGTTGTAGCCTTACATATTGTATCAAAAACTGAAGCGTTTGTACATACCTTTTTTACGAAATCCAAACATTTTTCCCATTCTTCTACGTTAAAAGTGGTCTGTTCACAAAAAAGAAGGGGCATTTCGGCAAGTTCAGGCTCATTTTTGAATAAATTTTCGAGTTCTTCGCGCGTTTTGAAGGTGCGGTACGGCGTTTTGCAGCAGCCGAGTATGCCCTCCACCTCCGGGTGTTTTGCATCGCCGGCCAGCATCACGCGCCTGCCCTCGCGCTCTCCGTCGGAAACAAGGCGGTGAATCTTCTGCACATACGGGCATGTCGCGTCCTTGTAATCGACACCGAGCGCTTTCAGTTTTTCGATGACCTCGGGCGGTACACCGTGAGAACGGATGACAACCGTCTCCCCCGCTTTCGCGTCCTCGGGCGCATCTATAATGCGCACGCCTTTGCGGCCGAGCTCCTCCACAAGCTGCGGGTTATGGATGATCGGCCCGAGCGTGCAGACGGTTTTGTCCTCGTCAAGCAATTTGTAAACGGTCTCCACCGCGCGGTTCACACCAAAGCAGAATCCCGCTGTTTTCGCCACGCGGATCATACTTCCTTCCACCTGTTCTCCATAATATCGAGACCTTCCTCGCGCAGCTTCTGCACCTCGGCAAAAATATTGCGCGAAACACGGCGGTAAATCATACCGGAATCTTCGGTCAGGCCCATGTCCTCAAACCGGATTGGCTTGCCGATGTTGATGACCATTTTCTTAAACACCTTCGGGGGCTTGCCGCCCTCGCCCACGATCGCCACAGGCAAAATCGTACAGTGCGTCTTGTACGCCAGCATTACCATACCCATTTTCGGGTTCAAAAGCTCGCCGGTCTTCGAGCGCGTACCCTCCGGGAACATGCACACGACCTTTTCTTCCTCCAAAAGGTCAATCGCCGTCTGAATGCCCTGTGCCCCGCCCGTGCCGCGGGAGATTGGGAACGCGCCGAGGCTCTTCAAAAATCCGCCGATGAGCTTGTTTTCAAAAAGCTCGGCCTTCGCCATATAGTGTAATTGTCGTTTCGGTATTGCGCAGCCAAGGTAAATCGGGTCGCCCATCGTCACGTGGTTAGAGCAAACGAGCAGCTTGCCGGTAAGCGGCATGTTCTCTCTGCCTATAATACGGTACGGGTGCAGAATTTTAAAGAAAAACAGCATCACGTACTTTGCAAGGAAATACCACCAGGAAAGGTGTTCCTTCGGCTTCTTATTTTCAGCCATGCTTCACGCCCGTCCTTTCTTCCACGATCTCCAGTAAGCGTTTCACCGTACCGTTAAAATCCAGCTCGCTGTTGTCAAGCAAAATGCTGTCCTCCGCTGCCTTAGATTGCTTTTCGTCCTGCTTATCGCGGCGAATAACGTCCGCAAGCGTTTCTTCATAGCTCACGTCCACGCCTTTTTCCTTGAGCTCCTTGTAGCGGCGCTCGGCGCGCACCTCGGGCGAAGCCGTCAGGAAAATCTTCACCTGTGCGTTTGGCAAAATCGTCGTGCCGATGTCTCGGCCGTCCATGATGACGTTGTACTTTTTCGCCATATCCACCTGCGCGGAGAACAGAAACTTACGCACTGCCGGTACGGAAGCACACGCAGAGGCCGCCATAGAGACCTCCGGCGTGCGGATAAGGCCGGATACATCCTCCCCGTTTAAAATGACGTGCTGCACGCCGTCTTCGTATTTCAGATCGACCTGAATATCCCGGAGCTTCGGCTCCACCGCTCCTGCGTCTGCAGGGTCAACCTCACTGCGCAGCAGGTAAAGCCCCACCGTGCGGTACAGCGCGCCCGTGTCCACATAAACAAAGCCGAGCGCCTTTGCAGCCGCTTTCGCCACGCTGCTTTTACCTGCGCCGGCAGGTCCGTCAATCGCTATTGCATACATAACATAACTTCCTTATATATAATGATAGTTTACAGATTTTCGCCCGCCGCGTGTCCCGTTGCAAAGGCGATCTGCAGGTTAAAGCCGCCCGTGTACGCGTCCACGTCCAGAATTTCCCCCGCAAAGTATAAGCCCGGAATTAATTTGGACTGCATCGTCTTCGGGTCGACTTCCTTTACGGAAACGCCGCCCGCCGTCACAATCGCGCCGGAAAGCGGTGCAAAGCCGGAAATCTCCACCGTAAAGTGCTTTAAGACATTCAAAAGCACCGCACGCTGCTCGCGCGTGATGGTGTTGCACTTCTCTTCCGGCGGAATGCCCGACCGCCGCACGACAACCGGGATCATCTTTTGCGGCAATAATTCATCGAGCGAATTGCTGAAATTGCGGTTCTTGTTTTTCTCTAAATCGCGTAAAAGGCGCTGGTCAAGCTGTTCCGGGGTGAGCGCCGGCTTTAAGTCGAGCGTCACTGTGTATCTGCCGGGCGCCATATGGCGCATGTGCGCGCTCGCACTCAAAATCGTCGGGCCGGAAAGCCCAAAGTGCGTGAACAACAGCTCACCGAAGTCCGTATAGACCGGCTTCTTTTTCTTTTCATTGTCCGTCACGGTCACGCCGCAGTTGCGCAGAGAAAGCCCCTGCATCGCCGGGCAATCCTCGTCATCAGAGGTCAGCGCCACTAAAGACGGATGCATAGGAATAATGGTGTGCCCCAGCTTTTCCGCCAGCCGCGCGCCGTCGCCGTTCGAGCCCGTACCGGGGTACGAAGCGCCGCCGCACGCCAAAAGCACACTGGGGGCCTCAAACACATCGTTTTCCGTGCGCACGCCGATGACGCTGCCGTTTTCGGTCAGTACCTCTTTCACATTGCCCTGTCGAATTTCCACGCGGCACTTTTTCAGCTTCTTCCAAAGCGCGTCCGCAATGTCGTGTGCATTGTCCGAGACCGGAAACACGCGGTTGCCGCGCTCCGTTTTCAGCGGCACGCCAAGCCCCTCAAAAAAGTCCATCGTGTCCTGCGGGGTGAAATGGTTCACCGCCCCGTACAAAAACCGGCCGTTGCCGGGCGTGGATTCAATCACCGTGCGCGGCTCGCAGTTGTTTGTTACATTGCAGCGGCCCTTGCCCGTAATGCGGATCTTCCGCCCAAGCTGTGCGTTCTTTTCTAATAATAAGACGTGCTTGCCGCGCTCTGCCGCCGTGATCGCCGCCATCATGCCCGCAGCGCCGCCGCCGACTACGACTGCATCAAACATTACGTTCCTCGTCGGTCTTGTCTTCGACCTTCTCGTACACGCCGTACTCGTCCCAAATGGTCTCCAGGTTTAAGAGTGTATTCGCCACTTCGTCTTTCTTTTTAATAGCCACCGTCACAATGAGCGCGTTGATAAGCGCCATCGGGCCCACAAGCGAATCGACAAATGAGACCATGTCGCTCTTTGCAAGCAGCACATGTTCCGCATACTTCGTCAGCGGAGAAAGCGTGCTGTCCGTAATGGCCACAACCGTCGCACCGCGGTCGGAAGCGTATTTCAGCGCCTTCACTGCTTTTTTGGAGTACCGCGGGAAGCTGATGCCGACAAGCGCGTCTCCCTCGCCGATGTGCACCATCTGTTGTAAAATCTGCGCTTCGCTCGTCGCGCTGATAAGCTGTACGGAATCGAACACCAAGGAGAAATAGTGTGAGAGGAACGTCGCAATGGCAAGCGAGCTGCCTGCACCGATGATATAAACCTTCTTTACCTTCACGAGTGCATCGGCCGCACGGTAAAACTCCTCATGTGAAATAGACTCCTTCGTGCGGCGGATAATGTCGATGTCCTGATCCATCGAGCTGTCAAGCAGGCGGTCAAGCGGAATGTTCGTCGAGGTCATTTCAAGGCGTTGCACGCTCGTCATGCGGTTGCGGATCATCTCCTGCATCGCCTGCTGAAGCGCCGGATAGCCGGAGTATCCGATCTCCGTCGCAAAGCGCACCACGGTCGATTCGCTCACACCGACCGTCGCGCCAAGCTTCGAGGCCGTCATAAACGCCACCTTGTCGTAGTGCTCCTCAATATACTTCGCGATCAACCTCTGACCTTTGGAAAACGATCTCGCATTTTGCTTAATGCGATTCGTAAGCTGGATATTCATGGGTGATTTCCTTTCTTTACGTTTCCTGACAGAAAATTTTACAGCACGAGTCGCCGCTTCCTGCAAAATTTCCTCCGTGCAGACGCGGCCGCATACCTGCCCCTACGGACAGGGCACACGTATACACGGTATCATAATGTTTATTTTAGCCGATATTCCTGCAAAAATCAAGGGATATTTTCGCTGTTTTCTATGAATTTCAAACCGTTTTTGCAGGAAACGTATCCTTTCATGCAAAGGTATATCCGTGCAGCACGGATATCTCTCTCCATTCTTTGCCATCCTTTACAAAAGAAGCTTGCAATTTCTTTCGTTTTGTTGTATCCTTATTCCGATTATTAACCGTTTAATTATGTTGATTTCCCACAACAGAATAAACGCACCCGTCTTTTGGAGGTCTTTTATGGAAAGTAAAACGCTCATTTCGTCCATTCGTGAAAATATCGGCAAGGTCATGGTCGGTTCCGAAGAAACCATCGACCTCTTGCTCACCGCGCTCATTGCCGAGGGTCACGTGCTCATCGAAGATGTGCCCGGCATGGGCAAAACCGTGCTCGCAAAGTCACTTGCAAAGTCCGTCAGTCTGGAGTTTAACCGCATCCAGTTCACGCCCGACCTGCTTCCCAGTGACGTCACGGGCCTCAACTACTTCGACCAGAAAGCAAACGATTTCGTTTTCAGCCCCGGCCCGGCATTCTGCAACCTGCTCCTCGCCGATGAGATCAACCGCGCCACACCGCGCACGCAGTCGAGCCTGCTCGAGTGCATGGGCGAGCGCCAGATCACCGTGGACGGCGTCACCCGTCCGCTTTCGGCGCCGTTTTTCGTCATCGCCACGCAGAATCCCATCGAAACGCTCGGCACCTATCCCCTGCCGGAAGCCCAGCTCGACCGCTTTTTAATGCGCATTTTCATGGCCTCTCCCACAAAAGAGCAGGAGCGCGCCATCTTGCAGCGCTTTATGAAGGAAGAGCCGCTCGAAACGCTGCAAAGCGTCTGCACGCGTGAGGATATTCTCGCGCTGCAAAAGCAGGCAAAGGAGATTTACATTCACCCCGTCCTGCTCGATTACATGATCGACCTCGTGCAGGCCACGCGCAGTTGGCCGAATATCGATATGGGCGTCAGCCCGCGCGGCAGCCTTGCGCTCGTCCGTGCCGTGCGCGCTTACGCCTTGGTGCGCGGCGGCGCATACGTCGTGCCGGAAGACATCAAGACCGTCGCCGTGCCGGTGCTCGCCCACCGTTTGCAGCTCAGCGGCTCCGTCGGCTCCACTGATGCCCAGAAAAAGGCCATGACCGATGTGCTCTCCTCCGTCGCCCTGCCGACTGAGGACTGGTCAAAGTAATGTGGGCGCTCCTTCTGCTCCCGATCGTTTTGCTCGTCCTTTATTTTGCACAGCGCCTTTTGTTCCGCCGCCTGTGGGACGAAAACCTCACCGTACAGATATCCTTTGACCGCGATTACATTTTCTGCGGCGAAGAAGCGAATCTCGTCGAAACGATCGTGAACAACAAATACCTGCCGCTCCCCGTTTTGGAGGTCGGCTTCGATATGAGCCGCTGGGTGGTGTTTCAGGACGAAGAAAACTCCACCGTCAGCGATATGACCTACCGCCGCGACGTGTTCACAGCGTCCGTGCGCCAGCGCATCACGCGTACACTACCTGTCCGCGGCAAAAAGCGCGGCTATTACCGCATCGCGTCCACCACGGTCACGTCCTACGATTTTCTGATGACCGAAAAGCAGGTGGCGCATTTCCCGCAGGAAACGGAGTTCTACGTCCTGCCCGCGCACATTTCCGCAAGCCACATCCGCATTCCGTACAGCAAGATCATGGGTCTGCTCGTCAGCCGTCGGCGTGTGTACGACGACCCGTTCGAGTTTGCCGGTATCCGCGATTACCGCCGCAGCGACCCCATGAAATACATCAACTGGAAGGCCTCCGCGCGCGGCGGCACGCTGCTCGTCAATCAGCACGATTCCACGCTGTCCCAAAAGGTCACTGTCCTGCTCGACTGCACCGGCATCGGCAGCGCCGTGACGGATGCGTTAAACGAGACCGCCATCTCCATCGCCGCCGAACTCGCGGAGCTCATGCTCGCAGACGGCATCTCGGTCTCCGTCATCTCAAACGGCATAGACACCGTATACGGCAAAATGCTCTCCACCGGCGAGCTCACCGGCCGCAACACCGCGCTTTACCTGCGCCGCCGACTCGCAAGATTGGAATGCCGCAACGACCTTACCCCCATGCCGCAGCTTCTCCGCACCCTGCACGACGGCGCACACGGCAGCGACCTCTACGTGCTCATCTCCAAGGAGCAAAAGCTGCCCGTTCTGCCGGATTTAGAAGCCTTAACGGAGGGCAGTGACGCCATCTGGATCCTGCCGGAAGACCGCAACATGCCGGAGCGCTACAAACTCACGGAGACCTCAAAATCCGTCGAAATCGTCCGCTGGAAAGTTTAACGGGAGGGGACAAAATGAAAATTTTCAAAAAGCAAATTCCCGTCCGCCACATTTTATACGTCGTGCTCGGCTGGCTGCACGCCACCATGCTGTGTGTGCCGCTTTATGCGCTCGTTTTAAATTTTGTCTCGGAGGGCATGACAAAAGACGTCATCCTGCAAAACACCCTGCGGGGATTTTTGATTCTCGCCCCCATCGCACTCAGCTGGTTCGCAATAAAATGCCTGCGCCGCATCTTTTTCTATATTCTCGCAAGCATCGGCATCACGGTACTTACCGGCTTCCTGTTCGATTCCGTCCTCATGGCCGTCATCGCGCTGTTCATCTGCTTCATGCGGCTTTACGGCCGCCTGCACGGCGAAAGCTACTCTCTGTTTGACCACGCCGGCTATGCGGGTCTTGCCGTGTTCGCCGTGCCGTTCCTGTGCTCTGTTTTCACCGACCGCGCCGATTTGATTTTCCAGCCCGTCTCCCTCGTTTTCGCGGCCGTTTACTTCGTGCTGTGCCTCACACAGCGCGGCATCCGCCGCATCGATGATTACATCGACGTCAACGCCGCCATGCAGAACATGCCCGCACGCCGCATCGTGCGCATCACCTGTGCGCTTTTGGCCGCCGCAGCCGTGTTCTGTACCGCCGTTTTGCTGCCGCCGTTGCTCACAAACGACATCGGCTACCGCTACACCTCGCGCGAGGCGATCCACGCTGAATACACCCCGCCCGAGCAGACTGAAACATCCTCCGGCGGCGATATGCCGCTTGACGAGATGATTCCCGCCGCAGAGCCGAGCCCCGTGCTCGTCCTCATCATGAAAATTCTCGAATACATCGTGCTCATCGCGCTCGCGGGCGGCCTCATCTTCGGCGTTATTTACGGCTGCATCCGCATCTCGCGCGGGTTTAAGACCTCGTTTGTCGATCGGCGTGACCTTGTGGAAAACCTGCCCGAGGACGAACGCACCACCGTGCGGGAACGCGCCCAAAAGCGCGACCGTCCCGGCTTCCTTGACCGCTCCCCGACCGCTGCGGTGCGCCGCAAATACCGCAAAACGCTGCTGCATGCCGCAAAAGAGCCGCCCGCGCGCTGGATGTCCCCCGCCGAAGCGGAAGCCCACGCAAAGCTCCAAAACGATGCCCTGCACATCGTCTACGAAAAAGCCCGGTACAGCGAAAAAGGCTGTACAAAAGACGACCTCACCGCAATATAAGCTGTACAAAGCGAACAGCCCATGGCACACGGAAAACCGCAGCCATGGGTTGTTTTATTTTATATATTTCTGTACAAGCGGGTGCAGTCTGCGAATGTACAGGACGATCAGTCCGTTCATCGAGTAATCGTACAGTACAAACACCACATTCAGCATCACCGCCAAAATCGGGATGGACCATTTGCCGAACACTTCCATTTCGGAAAGCGGGATCTGCAAAATCCAAACCGCCAGCGCCGTTTCCAGCGCCATCGCCAGATTAAACACGCCGAATTTTGCAAGCACACGCAAAGGCTTACGCTTAATGCGCATCAAAAATCCGTACAGCGTCGGGTAGTAACCGAAAAATAAAATGTAAAACAAAATCGCTTCTCTGTCCGGTGTCAGCAAAATTGCCAGCACGCTCACAACGCAATACACCGCAAAGCCGTAGCGCACATTTGTCTCCGCCACAATGGCAATCGTCAAACAGCCCGCCAATGCAGGCAGTGCAATCGTCGCAATGGGTACAATGCCGGTCATCAGCATCAGCACCACGGAAAGCGCAGAAACCACACCGCACAGTGCGACCTTCGCCGCTTTAGAGCGCATGAAAACGCCTCCTTAGCAGCAGGGGATCAGGTCGCCGCCCATGCACTCGCAACAGCAGTCCGCGCAAATCAGACCGTTGCAGATGTCACAGGCGTTGCACCCACCCGCATTGTTCATGTTCATATTCGGGTTGTAGCCGCCGTAAACGCCGCTGCGCTGGTTCATGGCCTGGTTCAGCGCCGCCTGATACTCCGGGTTGCCCGGGTCCATCTGGCACGCGCGCGTGAAGTGCTCCTTCGCTTCCTCCAGCCAGCCGCGACGGTATAAAACCGTACCTTTTAAGAAATACCACTCGGCGTTACGGCTTTCCACCGGCACGCCGTTTAAGATCTGCTCCGCGTCTGCAATGCGCCCCGCCATAATGAAACGGCGTACATCGTTAAAGCCGGAGGCACTGCTGCCACCCGCATACCCGGCGTTATAACCCGCATTGTACGTGTTATAGTTGTTGTAGCCGTAACCGTTATTGTTCGCGCCGCGGTTTTTGCGCTGCGAAACAATGGTGTCGTACGCCTCGTTGATCTCTTTCATCTTCTCGCCCGCAAGCTCGGAGAGCGGGCTGTCGCCGTATTGATCCGGGTGGTACTTTTTTGCAAGCTTTCTGTATGCGTCTTTAATTTCTTCATCCGTCGCCGAGGGCGACACCCCGAGGACCTTATACGGATCAGTCATGTCTTTTCTCCTTCTTTATATGCAGGAAAAGGATCTCCCTTTGCATTTCCGGGAGCCCTTTTTCAAAAATATTCTCCAAAATTCGGGTAAATTTGCCGCTCGGCAATAGGTTCACCGCCGGCAGCAGCCGTGCAAGCGAGCCGTTTAATACCGCATTGCATTCTTCATCGGCCCTTTTGCGTTCTTCGGGCAATAAATGTAACCCGCGCGAGCTTTCCAGTCCCAGCTTTTGAATAAACGGGTTGAATTTCTGCTGCAAAAGGTCGTCCGTGAGGTCGTCCGCTGCATCCATAATGTAGATCCAGCGCCCGAGGAAATACCCCACCTCGCTCAAAACGGCCTTTTCGCCCGCATTGCTGCCAAGTTCCGCGCAGATCGTCTGCAGCATCTCCGCCGTCGGCGCACTGCATCGGTCAATGGAAATTTCCTTCGCGTGTTCGGCATCGGCCTGGTCGCCCATCATTTTCTGCACGGCGTCCGCCATAAACGGATAATCATTGCTCGCCTTTTTCATCGCGCGTCGCGCAAATAAGCGCAAAACGCGCGCACCGAACGCTTTCAGCCCGTCTTCATCCGCGGCGGTATCGCGCAACTTGTGCACCGTCATAATGATGCTCAGTGCCGCCGCCTTGTGGAACGCCTCTTCGGCAAACACATCCTCGTTCGCGGGGCACACATACGTGCACTTTTTCATCGGGTTGCAGCAGCATCGCTTTTTCTCCGCCTTTACATCGGCATCGCGCTGATTTAGTGCCAGCAACGCATACAGCGTGCAGTCATAGCTCAGCGTCAGCCGCATCGGAAAACCGTAATATTTTCCGAGCGCCCGGCAAAGCTGACAGTAAACGCCTTTATATGCGTCGTATTCTTTCACGAGCATCTCGCCCTTGAACGGACGCACATAGCCAAACATACCGCAAACCTCTCCTTTCCGTTCTTCATTCTACCCGATTTACACGCAAATGTGTTGAACAAAATGTAAATATGAACCGCCCGCACCCTTGAAAGATGCAAAATTTCCGGCTTTATATCTTGGACAGATTCTTTTTCCGTGTCAATCCGTTTAAAGCCGCAAAAACGCCGCGCACCCGAAAACCGGGCCCGCAGCGTCATACGTCACTTTGAATTTGTCAGGCTTTCTGCTCCGCCCTGCGCTTTTTGTCACGCTCCAGCATCATTTTGATATACTCGCCGGTGTAGGAACCCTTCGTTGCCGCCACTTGCTCCGGTGTGCCCTCCGCGATGATCATGCCGCCCTTGTCGCCGCCCTCTGGGCCGAGGTCGATGATATGGTCGGCCGTCTTGATGAGGTCGAGGTTGTGCTCGATGACGATGACCGTGTTGCCGCCGTCCACGAGCTTTTGTAAAACCTCCACAAGCTTGTGCACGTCCGCAATGTGCAGACCGGTCGTCGGCTCGTCGAGAATATACACCGTCTTGCCGGTCGGTCGTCGGCTCAGCTCCGTTGCAAGCTTCACCCGCTGCGCCTCGCCGCCCGAAAGCGTCGTTGCCGGCTGACCGATCTTGATATACCCCAGTCCCACGTCGCACAGCGTGCGCAGCTTGCGCGCGATTTTCGGGTGGTCCTTGAAGAACGCAAGGCCCTCCTCCACCGTCATTTCCAGCACGTCGTAAATGCTTTTGCCTTTGTATTTCACTTCCAGCGTCTCACGGTTGTAGCGCTTGCCCTTGCATACATCGCACGCAACGTAAACGTCGGGCAAAAAGTGCATCTCGATTTTAATAATGCCATCGCCCTGGCACGCCTCGCAGCGGCCGCCCTTAATATTGAACGAAAAGCGCCCGGAGGCAAAGCCGTGCATTTTCGCTTCCGGCGTGCTGGCATACAGCTCGCGGATATCCGTAAACACGCCCGTATACGTCGCCGGGTTTGAGCGCGGCGTACGGCCGATCGGTGACTGGTTGATCTGAATGACCTTGTCGAGGTTCTCCATGCCGCGAATTTCCTTATGCTTGCCCGGCACGGTACGCGCGCCGTTCAGCTCGCCCGCCAAACGTTTATACAGCACCTCGTTGATGAGCGACGATTTGCCTGAGCCCGAAACGCCCGTGATGCACACGAGCTTGCCGAGCGGAATGTCCACCGTCACGTTTTTCAGGTTATTCTGCTGCGCGCCGACAATGGTGATTTTCTTGCCGTTTCCTTCGCGTCTGGTCTGCGGCACGGGGATGAACCGCTGCCCGCTCAAATACTGGCCGGTGATGGACTCCGGGCACTTCAAAATACCCTGCACGTCGCCGCTGTAAATCACGTTGCCGCCGTGAATGCCCGCGCCGGGGCCGATGTCCACAATGTGGTCGGCCGCAAGCATTGTGTCCTCGTCGTGCTCCACGACAATGACCGTATTGCCAAGGTCGCGCAGACGCATCAAAGTCGATAACAGCTTGTGGTTGTCGCGCTGGTGCAGGCCGATGCTCGGCTCATCGAGGATATACAAAACGCCCATGAGAGACGAGCCGATGTTCGTCGCCAAGCGAATACGCTGGCTTTCACCGCCGGAAAGCGTCGCCGCCGCACGGGAAAGCGTCAGATATTCGAGACCCACGTTGCGCAAAAAGCCGAGACGTGAACGAATTTCCTTCAAAACCGCCGCCGCGATCATCTCTTCGCGCGGGGTCAGCGTCAACGTATCGAGGAACGCCAGCGCGTCCACAACGGAAAGATCGCAAAAGTCACTGATATTCTTGCCGCCCACCGTCACGGCAAGACTCTCTTTGGAAAGACGCTTGCCGCCGCATGCGTCGCACGGCACCGCACTCATGTACGACTCGATTTCCTCCTTGATCCACGAGGAGGACGTGTCGCGAAAACGGCGCTCAAGGTTGTTGATGATGCCCTCAAACTCTGTCTCATACGTGCCGCGGCCGTACTCGCTTTTGCGGTGCACCTTAATCTTCTCGCCCTTCGTGCCGTAAAGCAGAATGTCTACAAGCTCCGGTGAGAGGTCGCGGATCGGCGTATCAAGCGAAAAATGGTAGTGCTCTGCGAGTGCTTCCATGTACATCGTCGCAATGGTGCTGCCCTCCATCGCCCAACCGCTGCCCTTCAAACCGCCCTTACGAATCGATAAGCGGTCGTCCGGGATGATGAGTGCCGGATCAATGCGCATGAAAACGCCGAGACCCGTGCACTTCGGGCACGCGCCCGCAGGGTTATTGAACGAGAACATGCGCGGCGAAAGTTCCTCCATGCTGACGCCGTGCTCCGGGCAAGCGTAGTTTTGAGAGAACAGCGTATCCTCGCCGTCCACCACGTTTACGATAACAAGCCCGCCGGAAAGTCCTGTCGCCGTCTCTACGGAATCCGCCAAGCGCGAGCGAATGTCCGGCTTGATGACAAGACGGTCAACGACAATTTCAATGTTGTGCTTCTTATTCTTCTCAAGCTTGATGCTCTCGGAAAGGTCATAAATGATGCCGTCAGCACGCACACGGACAAAGCCGCCCTTGCGCGCCGCCTCAAACTCCTTTTGGTGCTCGCCTTTCCTGCCGCGCACCACCGGCGCCAAAACCTGAATTTTCGTGCGCTCCGGCATCTCCATCACCCGGTCGACGATCTGGTCGACGGTCTGCTGGCGGATCTCTCTGCCGCAGACCGGGCAGTGCGGCACACCGATGCGCGCGTACAAAAGACGCAGATAATCGTAAATTTCCGTCACCGTACCTACCGTGGAACGCGGGTTTTTGGAGGTTGTTTTCTGATCGATGGAAATGGCCGGCGAAAGGCCGTCAATGTTATCGACATCCGGCTTTTCCATCTGCCCGAGGAACATACGGGCATAGCTTGAAAGCGACTCTACATAGCGGCGCTGGCCCTCGGCGTAGATGGTATCAAACGCCAAAGAGGACTTGCCGGAGCCGGAAAGTCCCGTCAGCACGACCAGTCGATCACGCGGCAGCTTTACATTGATATTTTTTAAGTTGTGTTCTCTTGCACCGGTCACGGTGATGTACTTTGAACTCATTTCGGTTTACCCTTTCGTTTCTTCCTTTTTGAAGCTCGATATTTCCACCCACGCGGGGTAAAAACCCGTGTTGAGGGCGATGTTCTGCGAATGTAAATTGGCGAGCACTGTGCCGTAAAACGGCGTTTTGCCGAGCGCTTCGATGCGGTCACACAGCAGACTTACAAGTGTTGTGCCGAGTCCATGTCCGCGGTACCGTTCTTTTACGTCGATGCCAACCTGCCACAGTGCGTCCGTGTCTGCCGAAGCACCTGCCAGCGCTGCGATCTCGTCGCCGTCATACGCCGCGAGTGCGATGACGTCCGGGCGGTCGGGATTTTCTTTTTCACTTAGTGCATTCGGAAAATCCGTGTTCGGGTACAACGTTTTCACGCTCGTTTTGTCAAACCATTTAAGTGTAAAGGCACATGGCATTATATGTGTTTTACGCGGCTTGCCGGGCAAAACACATGTGGAAGGTCGACGACAATGTGTAGTCGTATTTGTTCAGCTCGCGTTCGATGCACAGCAAATGCGGAAGCTCGAACAGCCAGTACGGGTGCTTGAAGCGCTCGGTATCGCCCGTAAACTCCTTTAAAAACGGATGCAAAACCTCGTTCGCCGTGATAACCACGCCACTGCCGGTTGATGCCATTTGGAAGAACGGCAACTCATGCGAATAGAGCCGCACGCCATCGGGCTTCGCCGGCGTTGTGACAGTCACTTGATTTACTGTAAAGTCTTCTGGCTTTGCATTGTATTCCAGCGCCAATTGACGCATTGTATCCGTAAAGCATTTCGCCTTGTCAATCATGTCGAAAACTCCTATTTTTCCAGCTCCTTGATGCGGTCACGCAGGTAGGCTGCATGCTCAAACTCAAGCAGCTTTGCTGCCGCCTTCATCTCCTTTGTGAGTTTGTCAATCATCATGCGCTTTTCGGCGGCCGTATACTTCTTCTTTTTCTTCGATTTACCGCCCGCTTCCTCCGCCTTTGTGGAGATCTCCAAAATCTCGGAGACCTTTTTCACGATGGTCTGCGGCACGATGCCGTGTTCTTCGTTGTATTTTTCCTGAATGGCGCGGCGGCGCTCCGTCTCGCGTATCGCGTATTCCATCGACGGCGTGACGAAATCGGCATACATAATGACCTCGCCATGTGCATTTCTCGCAGCACGGCCAATGGTCTGGATGAGGCTGCGTCCGCTGCGCAGGAAGCCCTCTTTATCTGCGTCCAGAATTGCGACGAGCGACACCTCCGGGATATCAAGGCCCTCTCTCAACAGGTTGATGCCGACAAGCACGTCAAACTCGCCGAGACGCAGGTCACGGATGATTTCCATGCGCTCCACCGTATCGATGTCGTGGTGCATGTAGCGCACGCGGATGCTGTAATTTTCAAGGAATCCCGTGAGGTCTTCCGCCATTTTTTTCGTAAGCGTTGTCACGAGAATACGCTCGCCGCGCGCGGTACGTACGTTGATCTCCGAAATAAGATCATCAATCTGCCCGTCGGTCGGCTTTACCGTGATGCGCGGGTCTAAAAGTCCCGTCGGGCGAATGACCTGCTCCACGACCGCCGCGGATTTTTCCAGCTCCAAGTCGCCCGGCGTGGCGCTGACGAAGACCGCCTGATTGACGTGCGCATAGAACTCATCAAAATTCAACGGGCGGTTGTCATACGCCGAGGGCAAACGGAAGCCGTAATCCACAAGGCTCTGCTTGCGCGCGCGGTCTCCGGCGTACATGGAGCGCACCTGCGGCAACGTCACGTGCGATTCATCAACGAACAGCAGAAAATCATCCGGGAAATAATCGAGCAGTGTGCACGGCTGGCTGCCGGGCTTACGGCCCGAAAGCACGCGCGAATAGTTTTCGATGCCCTTGCACATGCCGATCTCGCTGAGCATTTCAATATCATAGCGCGTGCGCTGCTCGATGCGCTGCGCTTCGATGAGCTTATCTTCAGACTTAAAGAACTTGACGCGTTCTTCCATTTCGGCCTCGATCTCCTTGAGCGCGACCGCCATTTTTTCGCGCGGGACGATGTAATGCGACGCCGGGTAGATGGCGACATGCTTTAAATCGCTGACAATCTCGCCCGTAAGCGGCACAACCTCGCTGATGCGTTCGATCTCATCGCCGAAAAATTCGACGCGGATCGCCTTTTCGCTCGATTCCGCCGGGAAAATTTCCACTACATCGCCGCGCACGCGGAACTTATTGCGCGTAAAGTTGATGTCGTTGCGCTCGTACTGGATCTCGACGAGCTTCTGCAAAAGCGCATCGCGGCTTTTTTCCATGCCGGGGCGCAGTGAAATGACCATCGTGCGGTAATCGATTGGGTCGCCTAAGCTGTAAATACACGAAACGGACGCGACGATAATGACGTCCCGCCGCTCAGAAAGCGCACTGGTGGCGCTGTGGCGCAGCTTATCGATCTCCTCGTTGATGGCGCTGTCTTTTTCAATATAGGTATCCGTCTGCGCAATGTACGCTTCCGGCTGGTAATAATCGTAGTAGGAAACGAAGTATTCCACGGCGTTATCCGGGAAAAACTCGCGGAACTCGCTGCAAAGCTGCGCGGCAAGCGTTTTGTTGTGTGCCAAAACAAGCGTGGGACGATTCAATTCCGCAATGACGTTCGCCATGGTAAACGTTTTGCCGCTGCCCGTAACGCCGAGCAGCGTCTGCTCCTTATGCCCCGCGCGGATGGACTCCACAAGCTCTTTGATCGCCTTTGGCTGGTCGCCCGTCGGCTGATATTTTGACTTCAGTACAAATTTATCCCGCTCCTGCATGGCTTTGCTCCCTCACCGAACTTTTAGAACATACGTTTCGATACGACTTAGTATAACACACGAACGCCCGTTTGTCAATGCGTCCCACCGTTTATGTCCGCCGACGTCCTGTGATGTTCGGCTTTTACGTAATGATCTGCCGTTTTAGGGTGGCGATGTCGTGGCGGAGCTTTTGGAGAACGCCGGTCGCGCGCATAGAGAGGTAATCCTCGTCCGTGAAAATGAAGTGGTCGGAGAGGATGACGTCTATGCCGGAGAGTGCGAGTTCGATCTCCTTGGTTGTTTGGATGTCCTGCCGTGAGGGCGTGCAGTTGCCGCTTGGGTGGTTGTGCGCGAGGTAAACGGCGTCGGCGTCGTACAAAAGGCACAGCCGGGCGATTTGACGGATATAAATAGGCACGCCGTGCACGGAGCCCTCGTTGACAATGCCCATGTATTTTAAATACCCCTTGCTATCCAAAATGAGCAGCACGACGATCTCCGTTTTTCTGCCGAAAAATTTATTCTGCACGGCGGCAAAGGCGGTTTTGGTATCGACAATACGGGTGCGCGCCTGATTTTTCGACTCCATATAGGCACGGAACAAGTCCGGATAAGCGGCGAGCGCACTTGCAAGGCGCGGGCCGACGCCGGAGCACTCCGCCAAAATCTGCGCGGGGGTATCAAACACGTCGCTAAGTTTTCCGTGTCGCTCCAAAAGTGCGGCCGCCGTTGTTTGTGCGGGGCAGCTCGGGTCCAAAAGGTGCAGCGCAAACGTCAAAATATCGAGCTCCGTAGGGTTAGACGTGGTATTCAGCTTTAAAAACTCCGCTTTCTCTTCCCTTTTTCGTCTTGCGGCCATGGTTTTCATTCCTTTCAAATGCTTGAAAAAGGGCAGCACCGCCTATGGGTGCCGCCCGGTTTTCAGCGGTCGATATAACGTTCGATAAAGCTGCGCACAGCGCTCCAATAGAGCTTTGGCGCGACGGAGGCGGAAAGGCAGTGGCCTGCACCCGGCACGGTAAGCAACTGCTTGTCGCAGTTTGCGGCTTCGTAAAGGCGATACACCATGGCGCACGGCACGAGGGCATCAGCCTCGCCGTGAATGAACAGCACGGGAATTTTACAGCGACGAATCTGATTCAGCGCACTCGCTTCGCGAAAGCTGTACCCGAACTTCACTTTGGACGCAAGCGACACCGCCGGGATAAACACACCCATTGCGCCTGCGTACAGATCTTTGACAGCGGCTTTGGCCTGATCCCACACAGAGGTGTAGCCACAGTCTTCAATGGCGAGCTTCACCTGCGGCGGCAGCTGCTCGCCCGCCGTCATCATGACGGTGGCAGCGCCCATGGATTCGCCGTAGAGAAGGATCTGCGCGTCTTTGTCGCGGCGAATAATCTCGTAGATCCAGCCGATGATATCCTTACGCTCCGGCCAGCCCATGCCAATCCAGTCGCCGGCGCTGTCACCGTGGGCGCGAGCGTTCGGCATTAAAATGTTAAAGCCGAGGTCATAAAACGACTTGCCGCGGTGGCGCATGCACTCTGCGCGGCCGCCGTAGCCGTGGCAGATGATGGCATAGCGGTGACCTTTGTGCGGAATGAACCATGCAGTGAGGCGCATATTTTCGGGGTTGCGGTACGTGACGCGCTTGGCATATTTCTTGAACCATACTGTTGCCGCACGGGTTTCTTCATCGTCCGGCAGCGGGTCTTTGTTTGGCGGGCGGCGGCGCAGGGTATCGTTTAAAACGGCGTTGGAGACAACCGCGGCCGCACCTGCAGCCAATGCTGCGGCGAATAGTGCTTTTTTACCCATAAACACGCACTCCTTTTGGTTTACTTTGTGTGGACAGCGATGACGGTATCGATGTCATCGGGCAGTTTTACAGTGTTGGAAACCTGCACGAACACGACGTCCGGGTAGTTTTCAACGATCCAGTTTTTAAGGGGCTTTATCTCGGTGCCGTCGGAGATGAGGCGGATAGACTCAACCTCATCGAGCGAAATGCCCTGCAGCGGGATACCGCCGATAGAGTTTTCCATAATGTGATAATAGAGCGTTTTGCCGTTTCTGGTGATGCGACCGTTTTCGGGCTTCGGCAGGTCGCAGCCGCCGCAGCCGTAAATGGAATCGGAATTCTTCTGCATCCACGCGCCGATTTTTTCCAGAATCTCGACGGACTCTGCGGGGATATTGCCTCTGGCATCCGGGCCGACATTTAAGAGCATATTGCCGTTTTTGCTGACGCACTCAACGAGCTTTTTGATAATCATTTCGGCGGGCTTAAAGTTCTTATCCTTTGCGCAGTAGCCCCAGTTGTCGTTCATCGTGATGCAGGCTTCCCAACAGATATTGCGGCCGCGGCTGTCCTTAAAGCCGGTCTGCGGAATGATCTGCTCCGGGCTGACATAGTCGCCGCTGTACTCAAGCGGTTCGTCCGTTGCGATGGAGCCGAAGCCACTGCCGCTGACCTCCAAACGGTTATCGATGATGATGTCCGGCTGCAGGGAGCGCACCATACGCACGAGCTCCGACGCACGCCACGCTTCGCCGGTGAGGTCGTCGTAGGAAAAGTCGAACCACATCATATCGAGCTTGCCGTAGTTTGTGCAGAGCTCGCGCACCTGACCGTGCATGTAATCAAGGTAGTTATCAAAGTTATAGGGCTTATCTTTATAGGCAATGTAGTTGCGCATAGGATGCTGGCGGTCGCCGTAGGCGGGGTAATCCGGGTGGTGCCAATCGAGCAGCGAATAATAAAGACCGACCTTGATGCCCTCTGCGCGGAACGCGTCGAGATACTCACGCACGATGTCTTTGCCATAAGGCGTGTTCGTGACTTTCCAATCGGTAAGAGCGGAATCAAACAGGCAGAAGCCGTCGTGGTGCTTTGCAGTAAGCACGGCGTACTTCATACCGGCCTGCTTTGCAAGGCGCGCCCACTTTTTCGGGTCAAAATCTTTCGGATTAAACTCGTTGAAAAACGGGATGTAGTCCTCCTCCGGAATCTCTTCCGTGGAGCGCACCCACTCGCCGCGCGCAGGGATGGCGTAAAGGCCCCAATGGATAAACATGCCGAAGCGGTCGTGGGTAAACCACTGCATACGCTTATCATATTTTTCTCTATCAAATTTATACATACAAACTCCGTCCTTTCGCCCGCTATTTCGGGGATTCTTACTGTGATTGTATCATTTTGCCCGGCTTTTGTAAATAGATATTCGCGCGAAAAAAGGAAAGAAAGGCACCTCGCAAACAGCACGGTAGATACGCGTGAGCGCGACGCCCTATCCCCCTGCAATTATAGAGCAACCCCGTTGCCTCTTTTAAATCGGGCAGCGGCGCTGTTGTGTGTAAAGGAGTATAGCTTTATATTTGTGTAAAGCTATATAGCTGCACAGATATGCAAAAACGCTCGTCCGCTGATAAACTGGGACGAGCGTTTTGTTCACTTATTTAAGCGGATTTCCGATCAATCAGAAGTTGCCGTTGGTGAGATCCTCGACGTAGAGGGTCTTCGGGCCGTTGTTGGCCGGTGCTGCGGGCTTTGCAGCCGGTGCAGCTTCTGCGGCAGGTGCTTCATCCTTATGCGGATTGTCGCGCCACTCAAAGAACTTTGTAGCAACAGCCGGGAACAGTGCGTAGGAGAGGACATCCTCTTCGCTCTTTGCTCTGTCACCGATCTCTGCTCTGTACTTCTCAAGCTCCGGCTCAATGAGGTCGGCAGGACGGCAGGTGATGACCTTGTCATCGCCGATGCACTTCTTGCGGACTTCCTCGTTCACCTCGCCCGGCAGCTTGCCATATTCGCCGCGCAGCATGCCCTTGCTCTCTTTGGTGACCATCTTATAGCGCTCACCGACAAGAACGTTCATAACAGCCTGCGTACCGACGATCTGGCTGGTCGGGGTAACGAGCGGCGGGTAACCGAAGTCAGCACGGACGCGCGGCACTTCTGCGAGCACATCATAGTACTTGTCTTCTGCGTTTGCCTGCTTGAGCTGAGAGATAAGGTTCGAAAGCATGCCGCCCGGAACCTGATACAGCAGCGTGTTGGTATCGACCTTAAGGACCTTCGGGTTAATGTTCAGCTTATCGGCAACCGTACGGAAGTGTGCGGCAACCTCGCTGAGCTTCTCAAGGTCAAGGCCGGTATCACGGCTGGTGCCCTGCAGCGTGGCAACGAGGGACTCGGTTGCCGGCTGAGAGGTGCCGTTTGCGAGCGGGGACAGTGCGCAGTCCACGATGTCAACGCCTGCCTGTGCAGCCATCAGGTTGACCATGTCGCCTGTACCGGTGGTGTTGTGGGTATGCAGATGGATCGGCACGCTGACGTTTTCCTTCAGCTTCTTTACGAGCGAATATGCGTCGTACGGAAGGAGCAGGTTTGCCATATCCTTAATGCAGATGGTATCTGCACCCATCTTTTCAAGCTGCATAGCGAGCTTTACGAAGTAATCCTCGCTGTGCACGGGGCTCTTTGTATAGCTGATGGCAGCCTCTGCCTTGCCGCCATATTCCTTGACGTACTTCATAGCGGTCTCCATGTTGCGGGGATCGTTCAGTGCGTCGAAGATACGGACGACATCAATGCCGTTTTCGATGGACTTTTTGCAGAACTCTGCAACCACGTCATCGGCATAGTGCTTGTAGCCGAGGAGGTTCTGGCCGCGCAGGAGCATCTGCAACGGGGTCTTCGGCATTGCCTTTTTGAGCGTTCTGAGACGCTCCCACGGGTCTTCGTTCAGGAAACGCATGCAGACGTCGAACGTTGCGCCGCCCCAGCACTCCAGAGACCAGTAACCCATGTTGTCCAGCTTTTCGCAAGCCGGAAGCATATCCTCGATACGCATGCGTGTTGCGGCCTGAGACTGGTGCGCGTCACGCAGGATGGTATCGGTAATTCTAAGGGGATTCTTAGCCATAATAACTGTTACTTCCTTTCCTAAGCGTTATCAAACGCCGAACAGAGCCAGGAACACACCGGCTGCAACAGCAGAACCGATGACGCCTGCGACGTTCGGACCCATAGCGTGCATGAGCAGGAAGTTGCGCGGATTCTCTTTCTGACCGACGACCTGCGATACACGAGCCGCCATAGGAACGGCGGAAACACCGGCGGAGCCGATGAGCGGATTGATCTTATCCTTAAGGAAGACGTTCATGAGCTTTGCGAGCAGAACGCCGCCTGCGGTGCCGAGACCGAATGCAACAACGCCGAGGGCGAGAATCTTAAGCGTCTGCGGATTGAGGAAGTTTGCAGCGGTAGCTGTTGCACCGACAGAGGTGCCGAGGAAGATCGTAACGATATTCATCAGCTCGTTCTGTGCGGTCTTGTTCAGACGCTCTGTTACGCCGCTCTCGCGGAGAAGGTTGCCGAGCATGAGGCAGCCAACGAGGGACGCAGCAGACGGCAGCATGAGGGAAACAAAGATGGTAACCACGATCGGGAACAGAATCTTCTCGGTTTTTGTAACCTGACGGAGCTGCTTCATCTGGATCATGCGCTCTTTCTTTGTGGTGAGCGCCTTCATGATCGGCGGCTGAATAACCGGAACGAGCGCCATGTAGGAATATGCGGCAACGGCGATCGGGCCAAGGAGTTCAGGTGCGAGCTTGGAGGTGACGAAGATGGCCGTAGGGCCGTCTGCACCGCCGATGATGCCGATGGAGCCGGCCTGTGCCGGGGTGAAGCCGAGCAGGACAGCGCCGACATAGGTGACGAAGATGCCGAGCTGTGCGGCAGCGCCGAGCAGCAGGCTCTTCGGGTTTGCAATCAGCGGACCGAAGTCTGTCATGCAGCCGACGCCGATGAAGATGAGACACGGATAAACACCGAGCTTAACGCCGAGATAGAGGACGTCGAGCAGACCGGCAGCTTCCGTGGAACCGTTTGCGAGCTTAACACCTTCCGCAAACATTTCCCAATGCACATGACCGCCTTCAAACAGCTCTGCATGGTAAATGCCTGCACCGGGCAGGTTTGTCAAAAGCATACCGAATGCGATCGGCAGAAGGAGCAGCGGCTCGAACTTCTTGACGATAGCAAGGTACAGAAGAACACAGGAAACAGCGAGCATAACGAGCTGCAGCGGGTTTTCGCCGAGCTTTGCGAAGCCTGTGCTATTCAGAAAATTAGTTATCGCTTCCATGAATAATTTAACACTCCTTATTTTAGTAGTATGTGCGTAGGCTTAAGTTTAACTTAGCCAACAACGCAGAGGAGTGTGCCGCTCTCAACGGTTGCGCCCTTCTGGACGTTCACGCTGGTGACCTTGCCGGCCTTCGGTGCCATGATCTCGTTTTCCATCTTCATAGCTTCGAGGATCATGAGGACCTGACCTTCAGCAACGGTATCGCCAACATTGACGTTGACGGAAAGAATGTTGCCGGGCATCGGGCTCTTGACCTGCTCGCCAGCGCCTGCCGGTGCTGCGACCGGGGCCGGAGCGGGTGCTGCTGCCGGAGCTGCTGCAACCGGAGCCGGTGCTGCGCCGCCGACGACTTCTTCTACTGTTACTTCATAAGCTGTGCCGTTAACATTGACATTATACTTTTTCATTGAACTTACCTCTCATCTGTTAGATTTCGCGCTTTGCGCATTTCAGACTCTTTTGATGGAATGGATGCGGATGTGCGAAACGTCCGTGCCCATCTCCTCGGCGATCGCGACTGCGATAGCGGCAACGATCTGCTGGTTGTTTTGGGCGGATACCGCCGGTGCGGGTGCTGCAGCAGGTGCTGCGGCGGCCGGGGCTGCTGCCGGAGCCGGCTGTTTTTTAGCGACCTTCTCCATGATGAGGCCGAGGATCTTGATGATAACGATCAAGCAGATCAGGACCACGAACACGGTAATAAGGCCCATCAGAACAACCTGAACGGTGCTGATGTTGGTCTCCATAATCTTACCTCCTTTCACCGAAGCGTTATGGAAATAAAAATAGAAAATGTAATTTGCATTCTGAAAAAAACACCACATTCCCGCATTTTATCAGAATGGTTATATCTTAACACGGAATTCAAAATTTCGCAATGCTTAATTCAACTTTTTTAACCGATATTTTCAGAACGAAAGTCTGTTTGGAGTAATTCCCGTTTGAACGCCGAAAATCAGGCAAGAACACGCCGTTTCTCTCCGGTTCAAAATATTGACGAAAAACTTTCTTTTATCCCGTTGCATTTTAGTAGAAAACATTGTAAAATTGAGTTATCTGTTATTTAGCATGGGCTTTCTTTCCAAAAAAGCGAATAGACTGCCCAAAGTATTGAAATGAGGCGAAGACGTGTTTTCAAACAAAGATCTGCGGAAGCTCATCATACCCCTTGTTATTGAGCAGCTTCTGGCCGTAACCATCGGTATGGCGGATACCGTAATGGTCTCCTCCTGCGGCGAAGCGGCGGTTTCCGGCATCTCCCTTGTGGACTCCATCAACTTTTTGCTCATCACGCTGTTTTCTTCTTTGGCGACGGGCGGCGCGGTCATTGCGTCCCAGTACATCGGGCGCGGCGACCACAAAAGCGCAAGTCTTGCGGCAAAGCAGCTTTTCTATGCCAGCCTTGCGCTTTCGGCCGTGCTGGGCGTCATCGCCGTATTCTTCCGCAAGCCGGTGCTGAACATGGTTTTCGGCTCCATTGAAGCGGACGTTATGGCGCACGCGCAGATTTATTTTTTGCTTTCCGCGATCTCCTATCCGTTCCTTGCGGTCTATAACGCCGGTGCGGCGCTGTTCCGCTCTATGGGCGATTCGCGCACGACGATGCTCATTTCCATTTTAATGAATACCATCAACATCGTGGGCAATGCGATTTTAATCTACGGCTTCCAGATGGCTGCGGCGGGCGCGGCGACGGCTTCTCTTGTTTCCCGTGCAGTAGGCGCCATCATCATTACGGTGCTGCTTTTGAACCCGCGCCGTATCATTTTCTATGATAAGCTCCATAAGCCGGAAATCCACCTCTCCATGTTGAAGAGCATTTTGCAGATCGGCGTGCCGAACGGCCTTGAGAACAGCATTTTCCAGATCGGCAAAATTTTGGTTGCAAGCATTGTTTCGGGCTTCGGCACCATTTCCATCACAGCGAACGCCGTGGCGGGCAACCTCGCTTCCTTGCAGGTTATTCCGGGCATGGCGCTCGGCATGGCGATGATCACGGTCGTCGGCCAGTGCATCGGCGCAAAGGACTACGAAGCTGTGAAAAAGTACACGAAGAAGCTGATGCTCATCACCTACGGTGTCGTCTGGGCTATGACGCTTTTGATGCTGCTGTTCAGCAAGCAGATCCTTTCGTTCTACTCACTCTCCGAGGAAACGACCACAATGACAATGGAGGTCTTCATTGTGCACGGCATCTGCGCCGTCATTGTTTGGCCGCTGGCCTTTGCCCTGCCGAACGCCCTGCGCGCTGCGAACGATGTGCGCTTTACGATGATCGTTTCCCTGCTTTCCATGTGGATCTTCCGCATCGGCTTCAGCTACATTCTGGCGATCTACTTTAACATGGGCATTTTGGGCACATGGATTGCAATGTGTATCGATTGGTTCTGCCGCGGCGCCTGCTTTGTCATCCGCTTTGCGCGCGGAAAATGGAAGAATATCAGCTTTATTGATAACTAAGAAGGAGGTAAAACCGTATGGAATATGATGCTTTTACCGGCGGCGTTGCGCCGGGCGGACTGCGCTCGAAAAGCGATATCCGCATTTTGATCTGCTATATGCTCAAAAGCGTGAACGCGCCGCTTTCGGGCGATGACATCATCAAGGTCTTGCAGGAAAAATCCCTTGCGAATTACTTTGAGGCGAGCGATGCGCTCTCTGCCCTTGTGAGCCTTGGCAATGTCACCCGCGAGGAGGACAACACCTATGTGCTGACTAAGCGTGGCAAGAGTGTGGCGGACGACTTAGAACAGCTTATCCCCTCTTCCGTGCGTGATAAGGCCGTAGCCGCCGCCACGGCTCTGCTGGCTTCCGCCAAGATGGAGCGCGAAAACGTGGCGACCATTGTCCGCACCGAAAATGGCTACAACGTGACATGCCACATTTCCGGCGGGGAAATGGAGCTGATGAGCCTTACCGTGTATGTGCCCGACCTCTATCAGGCACGCGAAGTGAAAAAGAACTTTCACCGCGACCCACAGCGCGTGTATAACCTGATGCTCGCGGCGCTTACCGGCGACGACGAGATGATGAAAAGCGCCGTAAACCCGTGAGTTTTCGTCACCTTTAAAATTCCGAAGAGCCGCAGTTTTTGCGGCTTTTCTTTTTCTTCACTTCCTGTTTTTCCGAACATTCTGCACTTGTCGTCAAAAACCGACATTTTTCTGTATGTGTATTGTGTATACTTGTATGTGAAAACAGTTTGAGTTTGCGCAGAATATACATATCATCCGTGTGAATAATTCTCACATAGTCGTGCATAGTGGCGCAAATAGCGTATACTATTATTGTATCTGCTATTTGTATCTCACGCAAAAGATACAACACAGTTATGTGCACGATTTTCACAGAATGACACAGCGGACGGTGAACAGCATTGGAGGAAATAGAATCTAAAGCAATCTTCGGCCAACGTCTCAAGCGTTTCCGTGAAGAAAGCGGCTACACGCAGTCGATCCTTGCGAATATTCTTGGCGTTGAACGTTCCACCTACACGTATTATGAAACCGGCAAAACGACGCCCGTCATCTTTGACCTGATGCGCCTTTGCCGTCTTTACCGCATTTCTTTGGATGAGTTGTGCGGATACAGCGCAAACTCTGCAGACGCGATGCGTCTGAGCGATTCCGGTCAGCGCGTGAAAGTGTATGCACGCCGCAAAGAGCGTCGTTACCTTGCCGATTCTGTGCTGGATCTTTCTACAGATGAGCAGCAGCTTTTGGCGTATTATCGTTCCGCTTCCCCGGAAGATCGTGCGGAGCTTTTTGAACATCTGCGCAATGCACGGTACCGTGACCGCCGCCACGCAAACGCAAAATAACCTTCAAAAATTTTATATGCGCTTGTAGCCCAGTTGGATAGAGCGACAGACTCCGACTCTGTAGGCCGCTGGTTCGAATCCAGTCAAGCGCGCCATGATTGGGTGACAAAAAAGATGTCACCCAATTTTTCTAGTGTTTATGCGGGTTTTCGGGCTTTTTGAGCAAAATGCGGGAAACCGTTTCACCGTAGATGTCCAAACAGAAAACCGCAGTAAGATCCGCCGCAGCGGGGTCTCCGTCTGATTTTTTCAGACAGAGGCCCCGCTTTTTTGCGTTTTATACCTTTTTCCCCGCTGTCGGAACTGTAAAAGTTTCCGACGGCTTCATAGATAGATTGACGAATTGCGAAACGGGCAAATTTCAAGCCCTCAAAGTACAAGGGGGTAGTGCGCCCTTTTTTAGAAGCGTCTCGGCAGGTCT
>OHTI01000238.1_pt1 | contig 34519 bp, 23 predicted proteins | sample 1578941 | NCBI WGS metagenome assembly OHTI01 (sample SAMEA3879609, study PRJEB24766) | human gut metagenome | biome: human-associated habitat; feature: feces | place: USA | collected 1985/1987
TAACTCATTCAATCTTTTTCTACCCCTCCGTGTCTACTTTTACGAGTGCAGCAATTATAATATGGAAATTAAAAATGATTTTGTAAAGTCCATCCTTGACAACCCTTATAATAGGGTTGAGGGTGGCAGGAAGATTGAATTATCTAATATTCTGTCTAAGTACAGATACCAGCGTCAGAACAGGCAGTTGAGCAATCTCGATGCCTACGCAGAGGATATAGGTGCAACAAGAGAGGAACTTCTTGCATACTAGAACTGGATAAACGACGGCAATCCGACAGGAATCGAGTCCGATGAACAGTTCTATGACCTTCAGAGACAGGCCTACGGGGAAGTCGTGATAGAACTGTAGCGGTATCAAGCACTCAGCAGGCGGCTTACTTCTGCCGGGTTCAATGCCCAGTCGTAGGTATAGGCCTCGTCGGCCCCGACAGAAGACTCTGCTAATTTTAAGTTTTGTCCTTTGGCCTTCAATTCGAGGAGTTCGCCGATTGAAATCTTTTCTTCCAAGCGGCGCAGGGTTGCCTCAATCGATCTGCTGTCAGCATCGTGTATAATCTGAGACGTAAAAGGCATCTCAAGCCAGATGATCTCACGCTTCGCGACATCCAAGACACCGAATACCAATACCTTGGACAAGTTCGCCTCGCTGATTCGCACCATGTGCTGGACACATGACGGATCGTATGCTACGCCTGTTATTTTAGAGATTTTCATTGGACATGCTGAATCCATCCAGCCGACGACGAGGTTAGGGGAGAGTGCACCGTAAGAGTAGGCATTGCATGTGAAAGTCACATAATTGGCGCCTTCCTCCTCCAGTTCAGGAAGAGAAAGGTCAATGTATTCAGCAGTGCCGACCATTTCCGGAATCTCCCGAATGTCTCCGGAGTGCTTTGCTCCATGGCAGGTAAGATTCCCGAAATAGCAATAATCCGTTTTTCCCTCCGGCAATGCTATCCGGCAACTCAAATCCATGTCGAGAGGCTGGGCATGCAATCCTTTTCCCCACTGGAGGAACAGACGTACAGTTTCCCCGTCTACAGGAAAACGGGTCCCCATCAAGGCGCAGGATGCGTCTTGAACAGTCGATGTGCGGTCGCCCACACTTACAGGAATATTGTAAAGAGTCGGATCAATGTAGATGGTCTTGGCTTCAGTCTTCTTGGAAGCGAAACGGCGTTCCATAGAAGACTTGTAGATTTCATTGACACTTTTGACCATCTCCTTTCTGGCCTCGTCATTGTATAGGCCGAGTAGCTTGTTTGCATTGATACGGTGAGTTATCCCTGTAATTGGGCGCGCAACTCGTGGCACCTTTATATCAAAATAGGTCTCGGCAGCATTGCCTAATGACAATAACAACCGCGCAGGGAGTCTGTCTGCGATTTCGTCGAAAGCAGCCAATGTTTTCTCGCTGCCGAAACGAAGCATTGTGGCGAACAGGCAACGTGCAAACATCCCGGGGCGTTCCTTGAGCAGTGCAATGGTCTTGTCTGCATCGTTCTCGGAACGGGCCTTGTCCACACGGCCTTGCCAAGTAGAGTAGTCCTGCTTGTAGAAGACATCAAGAATCTCTGCCAGATGCTCCATGCCCAGTTTGCGTGAATACTCACCTAAACGGAGAGCACGGATCATACGTACCCACATGCCGCGTTTCGGATTCATGTCCTCAGCTGCCTGTGCTGCCGTCATCGGTATGGCATTCAGCCATTTGGCGACACGAAAACAAACTTTGCGGTCATATTTTTGAGCTTCAGATTCTGGGCCATCTCCCCGGCAGCATCCACACACCTATCAAGTGGCCCCGTACGGTTCAGGCAGATATCCAGATGATGCGTTCAGATAAATTGGGTTACAATGCTCCTATTGAGGTTTATGACCACAAGTATTACCGGTATTCTGACCCGGATTACAGCATAACGGACATGCCGTTGTCCCAGAACGACTATGAGGTTATGCAGGAAGCGGTCGACATGCTTCGCCAGTTGCAGGATTTTGACCAATTCTCAGAAATGAGCGATGTCATAAGCCGTCTCCAAGATAAGTTGGCCGTTACAAAGAACAACCGCAAGCCCATTGTGCATTTTGACAATGTGCCGGACTTGAAAGGGCTGAAACTGCTTAATCCGTTGTACAACTACATTGCTCATAAGCAGACGCTCCGGATATCGTATCAGTCTTTTTCTGCGCGAGAGCCCCAGGAATACATATTGTGCCCATATCTACTGAAGGAATTCCGTAACCGCTGGTTCCTCTTCGGCAGTCGTGCGGCCGATCTTGTCCTGTTCAATCTCGCTCTTGACAGAATAGTAAGCATTGAACCTGCAGACATCCCTTTCCGGGAGAATCCGGATTTCGATTCTGAGCATTTCTTTGACGATGTGATTGGGGTGAGCAAGAATATGAAGGATTCCCCGCGGAAGGTAAGGTTCCGGGTGACGCGCGAGCAGAGCTGATATATCAGCACGAAGCCTATCCATCCGTCGCAGAAACTTCTGGAGATGAATGAAGAGGAAGGCAGCTGTGTCTTTCAGATTGAGGTCGTGATCAATGTTGAAATGTACTCGGTGTTCATGAGTTACGGCTCAGGGGTCAAGATCATCTATCCAAAGCAAGCTGTAAGTTATATGAAGAATAAGTTGCATGAAGCAGCCACCCTGTATGATGAGTTCGTCGGAAGTCATTGAAATATGGAAGGTGTCTATGCCGTTGGGAATTACTATTTTTGAGTAGGTCACAGGTTTTGACTTTTTTCATATTTTAGCAATGATGGCATCGCGGATTCCCCACGAGCGACTTCTAGGCAGAATCACGCCCGTAGGGTCCCGCCCGATACCATGCGAGCGACTTTTCTCTCAATTCTCGTCCGAAGACTCCCGCTTGATACCCACAAAGCGACTTTCCACGCAATTCCCGCCCGAAGACTCCCGATTGATACCCATAAAGCGAGTTTCCACGCAATTCCCGCCCGAAGACTCCCGATTGATACCCACAAAGCGAGTTTCCACGCAAATCTCGCCCGAAGACTCCCGCTTGATACCACGCGAGCGAGTTTCCACGCTATTCTCGCCCGAAGATTCCCAAGTGATACTCTGCAAGCTATAAAGCGAAAAACAAAGCATAATGGAATGGGTACTAGAAAAAGGATCTGAGATGCTTGTGAATCCGTCGAAGAATTATAGACTCCTATGGTGACCTCGTTGCAGAGGGGGGCATAAGTTTTCTCCGTTATTTCAGATGCGAATAAAGAACAGCTGCTACTCGAACAACTTTTTAAGAATATTCAACTCTATGTGCAACTTTCTTGAGATCCGCTTTAGGTCGAGTTTATATTTCTTCCTTAGGACAATCGCCATGCGGCACCTCTCATCCACGCTTAAATCCGAGAGGAATCTGACCTTATATTCATTTCTTAACATTCGTTGAATGATAAGGTTAACCTCTTCATCCGACAAAACCACCAATTCGCCGATGCCTTCCGCGAGATTGAAATATGCATCAAAGTCCCTGACCACACGATTGCTATAGTTCCATGAAGACTTCAGCACTTCCTCTGCCTTACCGTTCATCACATAGGACTCAGGAAGTATCATACCCACGGTTTTGTTAAAGTAGTAATTTTCAGGCAGTTTCACCCTCGTCCTAAAAGTATTCCGGCAAAACTTATCTGAAAGATCCTTTATTTGTACTTTTTCAAAAAGTCTATTTATGTCACTGAATATCAAATTGCAAGAACCCCATAGATAACCCGGGGCAGCGATGTTCGGACATGCCTTTAAAGGATTTCTGGCAATGTACACTATAGTGTCTTCAAGTTGCTTTTTATCTTTCACGCGAATGAGTTTGAAGCCGTAGTTTTCCGGGAGGGGGCTGTGGCCGTTTGCAATCAGCCGTGCATTTATTCTCCTGAATATGAAAGACATACAATTAACAATGTCGTTTCCGGTCGCCAAAACAAGAAAATGACCGTGATTGATCATAAAGTTAAACACCACAATGGAGACATTATGAATATACTGAGCTATAGCTACAGTGTTCATTCCGTCCACGTACTCACTCTCGTCATTAAAGAGTTGTCCTGTTTCGATCGAGTCCAGCACCACATGATAATACCATTTCGGCCATGTGCGATACTCCTTCCAAAGTTTTAGTCGTTTACGTTTAGTCATGTTTTTACATTTTTCGCCAAAATACGACAATTTTTCATATCGGATAATAAGAAACAGAAATATTTACTATCAAAAACATATATTTCTGTTTTTTATGATAAAATAATATTTTGCATCATTAATTATCAATAACTTATGTTTTTAAGCATCAAATCAAAGAGTCGTTCAAAAAAATCCGGTGAGCTCACGAAATAAGAATTCCTTCCTCACTCGTACAAGAATTCCTATCCACCGGTATCGAGTTTTGCCAGTGAACGATGAGGGCGGGATTCGGGCGGTTTGTCGCTCGCGGAGTCACATGTGGGACAACCAAGGCGGGATTCGGGCGGATTCGCGCCCGGGGAGGGACAAGCGGGTAGTGAACGGAATATAGAAGTATGATGCTGTGAGCAGGGATGTAGGGAGTGATGTAAGCCGGGATGTCAGCGGAAATGCCAGAGGAAATGCCAGAGGAAATGCCAGAGGGAACTGTCAGCGGAAATTCCGGCCGGGGATGGGACGGGGATTTGGTCAGCGGCCCAGGAGGAAGAGTTGGGAGGCGTGGGTGCGGGGAAGGGTTTGGAGGTTGGTTATGTCTTTGGCGGAGGGGGTTACACGGATGGAGCGGAGGGCTTCGGCGGCGGAGGCGAAGGCTAGGGAGGGGGTGTTGTTGTTCTCGCTTAGGTGGCAGAGGAAGAGGTTCTTCAGTCCGGGGTGCCAGAAGCGGCGGATGGCGGAGGCGCATTCGTCGTTGCTCAGGTGGCCGTTACCTTGGCAGATACGCATCTTTAGGTCGTGGGGGTAGGGGCCTCCTATGAGCATTCCTGAATCGTAGTTGGACTCGATCACCACGGTGTCTGCCTTCCGGGCATATTCAATGGCCTCGTCGGTCGCGCGGCCGGCGTCGGTCATCAGGAAGAAACTGACGGAAGACCATTCTATGAAATAGCCTACGGTCTGGGTCGCGTCGTGCGGCACCACAAAGTGACTTACCAAAGGGAGATCCTCTTCGGGAACATCATCGCGCAGTCTTACTCTGACGGGGGCGGCGGGAAGGATGCGGCGGTAGGAGGCTATGTGGGCCTGGGTGAAGGTGTGATGGGAAAGGGCCTCGTGGAGAACGGCGGTGGCGTAGACCGGCTTTCCCAGATGCTTGCAGTAGGAGCCCAGGTGGCGGATGTGGTCCAGATGGTCGTGGGTCACTAGAACGGCCTGGAAGGCATCCGTGTCCAGACCGTGCTCCGCCAAGGTCTTTTTCAGGCGGCGGACACTCACGCCGGCGTCGATCAGGAGGCCGGACTTGCCGTCGGAAAGGAAATAGCAGTTGCCGCAGCTGCCGCTGGAGAGGCTCAGAAACTTCAACATCAATTCTTCTCCTCCTCACAATATTTCGAAATCACACTGTAGGCGTCGCTTACGCCAAGCTCGCCGGCGCGGGAGAGGTCTATGCAGCCTTTCTCCTTGTCCTTCAGGTAGATCAGCACCAAGCCTCTGTTGAAGTAGGCGTCGCCCATGTAAGGGTAGACACTGATGGCTTTCGTGTAGCTGTCCACCGACTCCACGAACTTGGAGGACAGGCAGTAGAGGTTGCCCAGGTTGAAATAGATGTACGGCACTCCCGGCAGGAGGCGGTCGGCGGCAAGCATGTCGTCGATGGCTTCCGAATAGTCATACGTCCGGCTGACCTGATCCCTCACACGGGCGCGGGTGGTACCCTTGTCATCCATCGTCAGGGTCTGGACATTGTTCTCGATGGAGGAGATGAAGTCGATCATCTCGGCGCGCAGCACTCCCCTGTTCAGGTAATAGAACGCCTTGTAGTACTCTGAATATTTCCCGTCGCTCTCGGCATTGACCGCGGTGTCAAACTGATTCAGCGCGGAGGTGTACTGCTTGGACTGGACATCGTAGAGGCCTCTGATGAACGCCCTGTCCGCTTCCGACAAAGAGTTCGGATTGCCGGCTGAGAGATAGGAGTCGCCGTAGATCGAGGCGTCGATGCCGTGGGCGAACACCGGCTTTACAAGCGAGTCGGAGTTGGAGACGGTCATCATCACCGGAGAATCCGAGATGAACTTGTCGATCAGAGGGTTCTCGTAGCGGTGCCTGAGGGCCACGTTCTGATTGTCACGCCGCGCCGCGAGGCTGAACTTGTACAACGATTTCAGGCGGATGTTGATGTCACGGTTCTGAAGAAGCTCATTGTCAAAGTCTTTCTTTGCGAAATCCGCGTCCAGTGCGATCAACGCGCTGTACTTCTTGGTCGTGTCGGCGAACGAGCCGGCCTCGGAGGCGTTCTTCGCACGGTACTCCTGCACCTTCTTCTGGGCGATGTCGTAGTCCTGCTTCGAGGACTTCGCCCGTCCGAGCATATTCTTGACGTAGGATCTGTTCAGGTAGGCCTTGGCGAAGTCGGGATAAAGCTCGATCGCCTTGTCGTAGTCGTCCAGGGCGTCGAGCCAGCGGCCCATCCGGACGAAGTACGAGGCCCTGTTGTAGTAGGCCAGCACATTCTCCGGATTGATGTTGATGACGTGATCCATGTCGGCAAGAGCCTCCTCCATGTTCCCGACCTGCGCGTTGATCAGACTTCGGTTGTAGAGGGTGAGGGCGTTGCCAGGCTCGTCCCGCAGAACCCTGTTGAGGTCGCCCATCGCGGCGTTGTAGTTGTTCTGGTCGTAGTACATCAAGGCCCTGTTGAAATAGGCGAAGGTGTTCGTCGTGTCCAGGCCGATGGCCTTGTCCATGTCGCCGATGGCATCCTTGTAGTCCTTGCGCAAGGCATAGACGCGTCCCCTTCTGATGTAGCCCTCGGGGTCGAAGCGGTCCAGTTTGATCGCCCGGTTGTAGTCTTCCAAAGCCTTTGTGGTGTCGCCGAGGAAAAGATAGGAGGCGCCTCTGTTGAGAAACGCTGACGGATCCTTCGGCTCCTTTCTGATGTAGCGGTCGAAGTCGCTCACGGCCTTGTCGAACTGCTGGGCGAGGAAATAGGTCACTCCCCTGCTGAAATAGAGGCCATTGAGTCCCGGGCGAAGCTCAAGTGCCTTTTCCAGATCCTTCAGAGCCTCGTCATATTTCCCGGAACGGCTCAGGGTGATGGCCCTGTAGTGGTAGCCGTTGGTGAAGACGGGATTCAGACGTACCGATGTGTTGAAGTCAGCCTGGGCCCCGCGAAGGTCTCCCAGATTGTACTTGGCGATGCCTCTGTAAAAGAATGTCCAGCAATCAGTCGAGTCAAGCCTCGCAAGAACGTTGAAATGGCCGATCGCCTCTGAATATTTACCGTCAGCCAGAGCCGCTCTACCTCTGAAGTTGAACACATCCTTGTCGTACTGCGCATTGGCGACCAAAGCGAGGCACAACAGGAAAAACAGAGTCAGCACTGACCTTTTCATACAAATATATTTTACTTTAAGGCTTAAAATTCCTAATTTTGTCGTTTGCAAAGATAAACATTTATCGTGCCTTGAAGACGCATTTTTATAAATTTTTCATATTCATTCTTCTTCTGGCGGACGCGGCGGCGCTTTCCGCGCAGCAGAACAGTGTCAGGATGGTGCCTTCCGGAAGGAATGCCGAGAAATACATCTCATCCGAGAGCCTGAGAAGGGAGGTGGAGTTCCTATCGGCCCCCTCGTTCGGCGGGCGCGCCTCCGGCACAAGAGGGGCGACCGAAGCGGCGTTCTGGATCTCAAGGCATTACGCCAGCATCGGCCTGATGCCTTTCGACGGCAGCTGGAGCCGCTCGTTCAGACTCCCGGCGGAAGGCGGAACGGGCGGAATGCACGGAACGGACGGAATGCACGGAACGCGCGCAACGAGCGGAACGGACGGAACGGACGGTGGCTCCGCATTGAAAAATGATGATGAAGGGTGCCGCGGCGCGGTGGGAAGGAATATCATCGGTTTCCTGCCGGGAAAAAACACCTCCGGGAAGGACAAGTATGTGATCATCGCCGCCCACTATGACAGCCACGGGGTCATCGACGGGAATCTCTATCCGGGAGCGGACAGCAATGCCTCCGGCGTTGTCGCCATGCTGAACCTGGCCGTGATGTTCGGGAAGATGAAGGAGCTTGGACGGGACTACGGAAAGAATCTCATCTTCGTGGCCACGGACGCCAAGGAAAGGAATTCCGCAGGGGCGGAAGCGCTGATGGCGGAAATCCGTAGCGGCAGTCTGAGGAATCCGTCCAGCGGCGAGGCGATCACCATGGACAAGATCTACGCCACCGTCGTGCTGGACATTATCGGCAGCACACTGGAGCCGATCCACAAGGGAAGGAACGACTTTCTGATCATGCTCAGCGGCGGGCAGTTCACATTTGACCTCACCCGCGCGAACGAGGGGCCGGGACTCGGACTCGACATCGCCACGAACTACTACGGAAGCCAGAGCTTCACGGAAATGTTCCACAGAAGGTTCGGCGACCAGAAGGTCTTCACGCAGAACGGGTTGACCTGCGCGGTCTTCACCTCAGGCATCACCATGCTCACCAACAAGACCTCGGACACTGCCGGGACGCTTGACTACGAAATACTACGCAAAAGAATATTCCTTATCTTCCACTGGTTGGAAAAAATACTCTGACAATGAAAGAATTCTGGTCTATGATGAAGCGCTATGTCGCGCCTTTCAATAAATATCTCGCCGGATCGGTCGTACTGAACATCCTTTCGGCGGTCTTCAACATATTCTCGTTCGCCATCATCGTGCCGATCCTGAGGATCCTGTTCAAGATCAACGAGACGGTCTATTCCTTCACCCCCTGGAACGAGGTCTGGCAGATGCCGTTCAAGGATCTGGGGGACGCTTTCATGGGCAACGTCTACTGGCAGCTGGAGCAGCAGATCTCGACACTCGGAGCGTCGATGGTGCTGCTCTTCCTGTGCATATTCCTTGTGGTGATGACCGCGCTGAAGACGGCTTGCTACTTCGGCTCGTCCGCCGTGATGGTGCCGATCAGGACGGGTGTGGTGAAGAACATCAGGATGGACATCTACAACAAGATCCTGGCCCTTCCGCTGGGCTTCTTCTCGGAGGAGAAGAAAGGCGACATCATCGCCAGGATGAGCGGTGACGTGCAGGAGGTGGAGAATTCCATCACGGGATCGATCGAGATGCTCATCAAGAACCCTATCCTGATTTTCTTCTACTTCGCCGCCCTTCTCGTGATCAGCTGGCAGATGACGGCCTTCACCATCCTTTTCGCCCCGCTGATGATGTGGGTGATGGGTGTCGTGGGAAAGAACCTTAAGAGGAAATCGCTTGAGGTACAGCAGCTTTGGAGCGACGTGATGGCCCAGGTGGAGGAGACCCTCGGCGGGCTGCGCATCATCAAGGCCTTCATCGCCGAGAGGAAGATGTCCGAAAGGTTCGACAACGTGAGCGAGGCGATGAGGAAGAAGAGCAACCGCGTGACGATCCGCCAGTCCCTCGCCCACCCTATGAGCGAGTTCCTGGGAACGGTGCTGATCATGATAGTGCTGTGGTTCGGCGGAACCCTGATCCTGGGAGGGAAATCGACCATCGACGCGCCCATATTCATCTACTATATGGTGATCCTCTACAGCATCATCAACCCGATCAAGGATTTCGCGAAGGCAGGGTACGCCATCCCGAAGGGCATGGCCTCTATGGAGAGGATCAACAAGATACTGGACGCGGAGAATGACATCGTGGAGCCTCGGGAGCCTAAGACGCTCGGCGGATTCAACGACAGGATCACCTTCGACCACGTGAACTTCCACTACCCCGACGGACAGAGGAAGGTACTGGACAACGTGAGCCTGGAGATTCCTAAAGGCAGGACGATCGCCATCGTGGGGGCTTCCGGAGCCGGAAAATCCACCCTTGTGGACCTCATTCCGAGGTTCTACGACCCGACCGGCGGGGCGATCACCATCGACGGCACCGACATCAGGGACGTGCGGATCGCCGACCTGAGGAGCATAATCGGCAATGTCAACCAGGAGTCGATCCTCTTCAACGACAGCATTTTCAACAACATAGCCTTCGGAGTGGAGAACGCCACCATGGAAAGCGTGATCGAGGCGGCCAAGATTGCCAACGCCCACGACTTCATCATGGAGAAGGAGGGCGGCTACGACTTCAACATCGGCGACAGGGGCGTGAAGCTCTCCGGCGGACAGAGACAGAGAATCAGCATCGCCCGCGCCATCCTCAAGAACCCTCCGATCCTGATCCTCGACGAGGCCACGGCCTCTCTGGACACCGAGTCCGAGAAGATCGTGCAGGAGGCTCTCGACCGCCTGATGTCCACAAGAACCACCATCGCGATCGCCCACAGGCTTTCGACCATCAGGAACGCCGACGAGATCATCGTGATGGACGAGGGCCGGATCGTGGAGCGCGGCAGACACGAGGAGCTGCTTGCCCAGGAAGGCTACTACAAGAAACTCAACGACATGCAGGCGCTTTAGCCTTCATGAATATATTCACGGAAGAAGATGAAAAACGTCGCCAGACAAATCAGGGTCCCGTTCATCGAGGGACTTGAAAGAATGAATATGCAGGAGCTGGATCTTGCGATGGAGAAAGGAGCCTCGAAGTTCGCGGTCTGCGAGCGTAACTGGCCGAAGGACGCGCCCTACGCCCCTGACTGCAACGGGTCGATAGCCCGCACCGAGAGTCACCTCGCTGTCATGTTCCACGTCAGGGGGCTTGACCTGCGCGCCACCGCCATTGAGGACAACGGAAACAGCTGGGAGGACAGCTGCTGCGAGTTTTTCGTGACGGATCCGTACGACGGCACCTACTACAACTTCGAGCTCACCTGCATCGGTTCCCTGCTGGCCTCCAAGAGGACAAGCAGGATCGACAAGACCCTGATCGCACCGGAACTGCTCCGGAGCGTCATCAGACACAGTTCCCTGGAAAGGAAGGCGGTCACTATCTCCGACAGGATCTTCAGCTGGACGGTGGCCATGCTGATTCCTTTCGAACTGATTGGAATAGACAGGGACAACCTCCCGGTCAGCCTCAGGGGCAACTTCTACAAATGCGGGGATCTCACCGCCCATCCGCACTTCCTGAGCTGGAACCCGATCAAGACCACGAAACCGGATTTCCACAGACCGGAGTACTTCGGGGAGATTATTCTAAAATAGGATTCTTATGATGAGGAAAAGGAATATTCTGACATTGGCGCTGCTGGTCGTCTACCTCGGAATGGTCGGCTGGTGCTGTTTCGGGCATTTCAGCGACTTGCCTGACATCGGCCAGGACAACCTGTTCGGGATTCCAATGGACAAGGTGGTGCATTTCCTGATGTTCTTTCCCTTCCCTATCCTCTGCTACCTCGCGTTCTCCGGGATGACAGGCAGGCCGCGACACACCGTCCTGGCCGTCGGCCTGGTCTTTCTGGCCGGTTGCCTGATCGCCGCCGGGACGGAGATCGGGCAGTCATTCACGAGCTACAGAAGCGGAGACGCGCTGGATTTCGTGGCGGACACGCTTGCACTGGCCATTTCCTCCATCATCGTGATGATCATTGATTTGCGGATAATAAAAACACACAATAAACCGAAATGCTCAAAAGAATCATAACCGCCGCTGCCGTCGCCTGCCTGCTGACGACAAGTCTGGACGCGCAGACTGTCAAGGAGTTCAAGGACGCGGTGGACTCTCTCCAGACCCTGATGGTGGAAAGGACAAGGGTTTCCGCCCAGGTGAAGGCCAACAAGGTAGTCAGAAGAGGCTACGATCTGGATTTCTACTTCACCCCCTCGATGGGCGACTTTCCATGGAGAACAGAGGATGTCGAGTGGCTGAGACGGACGCTCAAGAGCATTCTGCCCGAATCCTGCGCGAAGTACGGCGTAGGGAAACTTCTCATCGGAAAGAGATCGCTTGAGTCCTACGTCATGCCATCCCTTGGCAACAACGGGAAACCGATCAGCGACAGGTTCAGGACCACGGACTTGCGCAACGTCCATCCGTTCGTCACAAGGACTGACGGGCAGGCGTTCGCCAAGGGGCTTACCGGACGGAACATAGCGCTATGGCAGAGCCACGGGCGGTACTTCGAGGAGAAGACGGACCGCTGGGAATGGCAGCGCGCCCCGATGCTCCACACCGTGGAGGACATGTACACGCAAAGCTACGTGCTTCCGTTCCTGATCCCGATGCTGGAGAACGCCGGAGCCTATGTGATGACACCGCGCGAAAGGGATCCGCAGACGATGGAAGTGGTCGCGGACAATGATCCGGCATTCGAGGAAGGTCGCGGGGAAGGCGTGAGGATTGAGGGAAGATATTCAGAGACAGGTTCTTGGTCAGATGCCGGTGTGGGCTTCGCAGACGCGCGGGCGACATATTCAGGTCTTGACAATCCGTTCCGGATGGGTACGGCGCGCCAGGCGGACTGCCGCGTCCGACAGAGGGGAAAGGCCGCCCGGGCATGCTGGACACCGGACTTCCCCGAAAGAGGAGAGTATGCGGTCTATGTGTCCTACAAGACGCTTCCGCACAGCACACCGTGCGCCCGCTACACGGTCAGGCACCTTGGCGGCGAGAGCGAGTTCATCGTCAACCAGAGGATGGGAGGCGGAACCTGGATCTACCTCGGCACGTTCGAGTTCGACAAAGGCACGGACGGCTGCGTCATCCTCGACAACAGCGTCCCTAAGGGCTACAATGTGCCGGGCAACGCCGTCATAACAGCGGACGCGGTTCGCTTCGGCGGCGGCATGGGCAAGATCGCCAGAGGACTTAAGGATCAGCCAGTCAATGAATATGCCACCTCAGGCATGCCCTCCTTCACGGAGGGAGCCTTCTACTGGATGCAGTGGGCCGGCGCGGATTCCACCATACTCAACAGATACGCCGATGACTACACCTCCGACTACGGAGACCGAGGCGCGTGGGTTGGCTGGATGACCGGAGGCTCAAGGACGAACCCGAAAGCGGAGGGACTGAACATTCCGATAGACCTGGCGTTCGCCTTCCACACAGACGCCGGGACCACGCCGGACGACTCCATAGTCGGCACCCTGTCTATCTACACCCTGCTCAACGACGGAAGCGACAAGTTCGCCAACGGAGAGTCAAGGCTTCAGCAGAGGATGCTCGCCGACTTCGTGCAGACAGGGATCGTGGACGATGTTCGCAAAACCTTCAACGCGGACTGGAGCAGAAGAGGGCTTTGGGACCGTTCCTACAGCGAATCCCGCACGCCGACAGTCCCTGCGATGCTTCTGGAACTTCTTTCCCACCAGAACTTCGCCGACATGAAGTTCGGACTCGATCCTACGTTCCGTTTCACGGTCAGCAGAGCCATCTACAAAGGCATGTTGAAGTACCTCAGCGCCCGCTACGGCTGCGCCTACGCCGTACAGCCTCTGCCTGTCAACTCATTCGCCACAGCTTTCACGGACACTCCCGAAACATGTTCCAACGCCACCGTAAGGCTCAGCTGGAAGGCCACGGCTGACACCCTGGAGGCGACCGCCGCACCGAAGGGCTACATCCTCCAGACAAGGATCGACGACGGTGTGTTCGACCAGGGCAGGATCCTGGAGGAGTTCAAAACCACAGGAGACGTGATCTCCACAACACTCTCCATAGCCCCCGGTCACATATACAGCTACAGGATTGTGGCCTACAACGACGGAGGCAAGAGTTTCCCGTCCGAGACGCTCAGCGTGGGGGTTCCCGGACACGGCAGCGGCAAGAGCGTCCTCGTGGTCAACAACTTCACAAGAGTCTCCGCCCCTGCGTGGTTCGACACTCCTGAATATGCCGGATTCAACGCCGACATCGACGCCGGTGTGCCTTACGTCAGAGAGATCAATTTCATCGGCCCGCAGTACCAGTTCCGCCGCTCGCTGCCTTGGCTGGACGATGACAATCCGGGATTCGGCGCATGCTGGACCGACGAGGCCGGCAAGGTCTTCGCCGGCAACACCTTCGACTACTGCGGAATCCACGGAAAGGCGCTTATGGACGCCGGCTACGCGTTCCACTCGGCAAGCGTGTCGGCTTTCTCGGCAGACAGCTCTATAGCGGACTCCGACCTCGCGCTGGACATCATCTGCGGCAAGCAGATCACCACGGTCGTGGGGACGGGCAAGGTGGCCGACAGATTCTCGGTCTTCCCGCTCGGACTTCAGAAAGCCGTCACGCGCTTCACCGCCAACGGTGGCAATGTGCTGGTCTCCGGTGCGAACATCGGCACGGATGTCTGGGACGGGATCTACCCGATCAGAATAGACAGCACCTACAGGGCCACGACCAAAGCCTTCGTGGAGAAGACGCTGGGGTACAAGTGGATGACGAACTTCGCCAGCCGCCACGCCACGGTGGCCGCCAAGAGCAACGGACTCCTTAAGTTGAATGCTGATCAAATCTCCTTCCACAAGGATCGCAACCCACTGATCTACAATGTGGAGACCCCTGACGGCATCGTCCCTGCCAGCGACCGCGCGCAATCATTCATGCGCTACACGGACACGAACATCTCCGCCGGCACCTGCTACGAGGGCAACGGCTACAGAACCGTCTGCATCGGCTTCCCGATAGAGGTCATCAAAGACCGCGGACAGATGGGAACACTAATTGATGACATAATGAAATTTCTTGACAAATAACCAGTTATGACTCCAAGAGAATCCGAAATCATTGAACTTCTTCACAAGGAAGTCAAGCCGGCATTAGGATGCACGGAACCGATCGCGGTCGCTCTGGCAGCCGCGAGAACCATGGAAACGCTCAAAAGCAAGGCCAAGACGGTCGCTGACCATGAGATCAATGTCGAGGTCAGCGGCAACATCCTCAAGAACGGAATGGGGGTGGGAATCCCGGGGACAGGCATGGTGGGCCTCCACATCGCCGCCGCCCTTGGCGCGGTCTGCGGGAATAGCTCCTACGGCCTGGAAGTGCTGAAAGACCTGACAGAGGAGGATGTCAACTCCGCCAAAGCCCTTGTCAAGGACGGCAAGGTGAAGATCAAGGTCGCCGACAGTCCCAAAATCCTCTATGTCAAGGTGACGGTGACTACTCCGGAACACAACGCCTGGACGGTGATCGAGGATGACCACGACAGGATTGTCGAGACAGGAATTGACGGCTCCGCCTCGGACTTCAGGAAGGGAGGGGGCGGCAAGTCCTCTCCGGTCAAAGGGGCATTGGACTACAACCTGACTGTCAAGGAAATATATTCATTCGCCCAAAGCGCCAAATTCGAGGACATCAAGTTCATTCTTGCGGACAGAGACTTGAACCTTGCGCTCGCGCGGGAAGGTTTGAGCGGAGACTATGGTCTCAACGTCGGCAAGGCCATCAGGGAGAACCAACAGGAGGTTTTCGGGGATGATTTCATCAGCTTTGCGATGGGGATGACCGCCGCGGCCTCGGATGCCAGGATGGCAGGATGCAAGCTTCCAGCGATGAGCAATTCCGGCAGCGGCAACCAGGGGATCACGGTGAGTATGCCCGTGATCGCTTACGCCTTGAAATACGACGTAGATGACGAGCGGCTGGCCAGGGCGCTCATCCTCAGCAATTTGGTCGCCATTCACATTAAAGGATATCTTGGAAAGTTGTCAGCCCTGTGCGGCTGCGTGATTGCTTCGACCGGATCAGCCTGCGGAATCGTGTTCCTCCGCGGAGGAAGCTACGACCAAGTCTGCTCGGCGATCAAGAATATGATCGGAAACATCACCGGTATGGTCTGTGACGGTGCCAAGGTCGGATGTGCGATGAAAGTGGCCTCCGGAGTGGCCTGCGCCGTCCAGTCCTGTGTCTTGGCCCTGAGGGGGACCTGCATCAAGGAGACCGACGGCATCATCGACAAAGACATCGAGAAGACAATCCGGAATCTCGGCCGTATCGGCTCCGCCGGTATGCAGTCCACCGATCACCTCATCCAGCAGATAATGCTCTGCAAAGAGTAGTTTAAGTCCAAATCAAGCAGCGGGGCTACGTATAACATAATCCCGCCGCCCCGAAATCTTGCATACATATTCGGAAAAAACTCTTCGGCTGAACGTGTTGGGATCATTTTAGTAACGTAAAAAAATAACCTGCCTCAGATTAGGAGAAGATTTTCGAGGATAGATCTATTTTCGAAGAAGGAGTGTGCCGGTGGCACATGACTGATGAGAAAACAGATATAGACCGAAAAGATTCCTTAAGATGAGGCAGGTTATTTTTTGAAGGTTACTTAGATATTCAGAGATGTCGCAATAGGATTATTGATTATCTGCGATGGACGATAAAGACGGGGAGGATGAATATCACGGCAAGGACTGAGAAGAGCATGCCGGAGATGGTGCCGACGGCGAAATCGAACCAGAAGACTTCCTCGGGGCCGTCGGTCAGGAACGGGAGGAGGCCGAGGATGGTGGAGACTATGGTGAGGGTGATAGGGTTGATCTTGCGGGAGTATGCCTTGATGTAGAGGCGGATGCTGTGTTTTTTATTTCGCTCACGAAGAAGGGACTGGTAGGTGGTGACGAGGTAGATGCCGGCGTTGACGACAATTCCGCTGAGCATCACGAAGGCGGCGAAACCACCCTGATCGAAGGAGAAGTCCGAAAGTCCGAATGTGAAGAAAAGACCGATGAAGGAGACAGGAACCATGAATATGACCGCGAACGGGTAGCGGAACGACTCGAATGTCATCGCCAGCATCACGTACATCACGGCGAGAATCAGAAAGAGCAGCCAGGCGTACTGCTGCTTGGCTGTGTCGAACCATCCCCATCCGGGAACCTCGGCCTTGAATCCGATCGGAAGAACCTCTTCGTTCATGTACTTCACCGCCTTCTGGGACAGGTTGCGGCTAAGTTCCCAGCTGCCGATGAAGTCGTAGCAGACGACAAGCTCATAGGACTGGTTGCTCTTCCGGATCGTCACCCCGGTGCGTCTCTTGTCGATGCCACCGACACTCGAAAGCGTCATCTTCTTCCGCCCTACGTCAATCGGAGAGTTCAAGACGTGCCAAAGGTCGTACCTGTCCAGATCCGATGAGCGGAGAACAACATCGACTGCCTCACCATCATATTCAGAGACACCGATCTTCCGCTCGTACAGCAAAGAACTCAAAGCGCCGTAATAGGCGTAAGGATTGATGTCGGCAAGAGTCATCCGCCCGAAATCGTAGTCCAGTACAAACTCCATCGAAGGTCTGCCGTTCCAGCCGCCCGACCAGATCTCCGCTCCCTGCACACGGCGGTTCGCCGAAAGGTAGGCCAGCAGTTTCTCGGCATATCTGCTGAGTTCCTGATAGTTATAGCCCTTCAATGAGATACGGTTGCTTCTGGAGGACGACACGATGTTGTTGTTGAAATTGTTGTCATCGATTCCGGAAACCATCCAGTTAGCCCCGCCGAAATTGATCGCCATCCTCGTGACCTCCGACTTGAGTACGGAAGGGAAACCGGAGTTCTCGTACTCGGGTTTGAATTCCACCGCGATCTCGGCGTTGTCGTAGGAATAAACCGATGTGGTGAAAACCGAGATCTCGTCGAACTTCGACAGGTAGTTCTCCATCGCCCTTACCACCTCGTTAAGTTGGTTCACGGTACAGCCCTCAAGCATGCCCGCGTTGATGATCAGACGCTTTTTCTCGGGTTCACGATAAAAATTGGAGCGGTTCAAGGACTTGTAGAACAAACCGAAAGACGAACTGACCACTTTGTCGATGACCTGACGGTTGCTGTCGTAAGGTTTCCAGGTGACAATCTTGTCAATGAACTTGTCGAAGCGGCTGGCAGTGGACTTCTTGAAATCGGACAATCTGGAAGGGAGAACGCACAACGGGATGCCGAAAGCAACGATGAACAAGAGAATGTAAACCCAACGATGCCTCACCCCCCAGCCGATGTAGGAAGCGTAGAACCTGTTCCAACGCAGGATCCGGCGGAGCTTCCTTGGGGAACGCCCAGACTTGCCACCCGACATTCTTACAGGAATATATTCCATCAGCGACGGGATGAACAGGTAGGAGATGATCAGCGACAGTCCCAAGTTAATGACAATCACCCAGATGAAGTCCACGAGGTTGGCTTTTTCCTTTTCCGGAAGCAGAAGGACCATCATCAATGCGCCGACAGTCGTGGCCGCGGCCGAAAGGATGGACGGGAAAGCCTTCCGGTCTTTGAAATGGGCGTAGTGGTCGATCATCACGATCGAGGTGTCGATGATTATTCCGAGAGAGACCGTGATTCCGGCAAGGGTGTAGATGTGAATCTGAAGACCTGCCAAACTGTAGATCATCAAGGCGGTCAACACATTGACCGTCAAAGTGAAGACAATGATCAGCATATACCGCCACGACCTGTTGATCAAGAACACGAACATCAACAGAACCAAGATGCAGAGGGCGGTACGGACATAGATTTTGCCGAGTTCCTCGCTGACATACTCAGAGGAATCGTAGGCGATGCCGGCGGTGATTTCCGAAGGGAAGCCTTTCTGAAGCTCCGCCATCCCTTCCTTGACGGCGGAAGCGACAGTCAACAGGTTGGCCGAAGAAGCTATCTCCACCGTCAAAGTAATGGTGTTCAAACCGTTGACACGATAGTAACTTGACGGCACCGCTTCCTCATAGCGCCACTGGGCAACGTCCCCGATGTGAATCACACGGCCTTTGAAATTACCTACGGGAATCGATCCGAAATCCTTGTCCGAGGCTTCTTTAAGACGCACCGTCATCAATCCTTCAGAGGTTTCCGTCATTCCGAGGATTTCCTCACGGTAATATGAATTGAAGGCCGATGCGATCTCATCGGCGGTGACTCCTACGGACTGGATCTTGTCGGCGTCGAACGTGATCACCCACTGGAAAGGAACACCGCCGTCCACATTGACCTTGTCCACTCCCGGGATGGCGGCCAAATGGCTGAGGACGTGTTCCTTGACATATTTGGAAATCTCCCGGGAAGGGATCCCGCCCTTGACGAGATAGGATATCCGCGAGACCCGTCCGCCGCCAGACAAGGATATTCCCGGATAGGAGACCTCATCAGGAAGGCTTGGGTAAACGTTCCTGATCGCCGAGGCGACCTCGAAGCGCGCCGCGTCCATGTCCGAGCCTTTGCGGAACTTGACAGAAACGGAGCCTGAACCTTTACGTGAAACAGAGGAAATGTCTGTGACATCGCGTATCCCCGCCAAGACTCCTTCAATCTTGGATGTCGCCTCGCTTTCAATGATTTCCGCAGAGGCGTTGGGATAATAAAAAGATACATAGACCGTACGGCCTTCCGTCATCGGTGTGTACTGGATGTTCAGACGCGGCAACGCCGCCAGCCCGACAAGGGACAGCGCCACCATAATCAGAACGACCGAAAATGGAGAAAGTCTATTTATTCTTTCTTCCATTGTAGATCGAATAATACAACGCCGGCACGACGAACAGGCTGACAAGGGTTCCGACAAGCATTCCCGCGATGATCACCAGAGACATCGGGTACTGGAGGTCCGCGCCCATGCTACCCCTTGACAGGAATGGACAGACGGCCAAAATAGTTGTCAATGAAGTCATTATGATTGCTTTCACTCTAAGCGATGAAGCGTCGATGACCGCGCGTTCAAGGCTTTCCCCGGCTTTGCGCATCTGGTTGATCGTGTCAATTTTCAGGATGGAATCGTTTATGACGATGCCGGTGATGACAATCAGGCCGATCATCGACATCAGGTTGATGCTGACCCCGAAAATCCATAGAACCAGCAAGGCGACAGAGACATCCACGACAATCTCCGAAAGGATGATCAGCGGCTGGACCAGAGACTCGAACTGGGAGGCCAGAATCAGATAGAGCAGGATTATGGCGACCAGCATTATGATGATCATCTCATCAATCATCTTGCTGTTGGAGAACCAGGAACCAGAATAGCCGACCTCGAAGTCACCATTCTTTCGCACGACGTCACTCACCGCGGCCATCACATGTTTCACGTCCTTCGACGGAACATCGAGAGCCAAAGGGTAGTAATTGTCCTCCGGGCCTGCGACCAAAGTTTTCAAATCCTCGGCAAAGGTTTGCCGCATAAGATTTGAAACCGGAATCCGGGATGTCTCCCCGTCAAGGCTTTTCTTTTCGATGAAAGTGCCATGCAGGATCTCCGAAAGTCCGGCGGCGTTGGAGCCTGTCACGACCGGAACAGTGCTGGTTCCCTGGACAATGTTGAACAGACGGTTCTCATTGAGCGAGTTCCTCAGAATCGACACAAGTTCCGAATAACCGACATCATAAAGCGCAAGCAAGTCAGGATCAGCGACAAACAGAGCGTCAGTCTTTACCGGAGGATCCGCCACGGTCACTCCAGGCAACGTTTCCCTGACCTCGGAGAGCATATTCCTCAACGGTTCGACCTCAACCTCCCTGTTCCTCACTGGGCGAAGGCGCGCCACGAGCGGAGCCTCGTTCCGGGCGAAAACCATGTCGAAGATATTCCCTGAAGCTTCGAATGAATATACCGCTTCCGGATATTCATTCTCCACCTCATCCTTCAATTCGCCCAGCACCTTTTTCAATGTGCCGGCATCTTTGCAATTGACGTAGATGGACGCTTCGGAAATTCCTTGGTCACCACTATGACTCAGAATGAATTGCTGAGAACCGACAAGAGCCGTCATCTGCTCCATGCTTCCGGTCAGTTTTTTCTCTAAATCCCTGATCCGCTCCGTGTTACGTTCAATGGAAATGTGTTCGTTCCAGTCAATCTTCATTATCGCGTCCGTCTGGGTCATCTCCGGCAGACGGGATTTCGGCATCTCCAGGAAACAGAACACCAGCCCGACGGTCGAGACGGCAAGAAGGCTCCAGGCGACCGGCCTGTGCCGGATGAACCATTCCATAAGTTTGTCGTCCCAGCGGCGGATCGGTTCGTCAAAGTTGATTTTCTCCAAAAGCGGACTCGGACGGAAGCCGTCAGAACCCTTGAACCACCAGTAATAATAGACCGGAATCACAAGGATGGTCACGATGTAGGAGGTCAGCAGCACGATGGCCACCGACATAGCCTGATCGTAGAACATCGCCCCGGCGATGCCGCTCATGAATATCAACGGAATGAACACCGCGCAGGTTGTCAGCACGGAGCTGAGCATCGCTCCCCTCACCTCTTTCGTGCCCTCAAGGACAGCGGAGCGCAGGTTCCCTTCACGTTGCCAGCGGCCGGTTATATTATCGACAAGGATGACCGTGTTGTCAGTCATCATGCCGACTCCGAGAAGCAGACCGGAGAGGGATATAATATTCAGGGTCAATCCGATGGCATAGAAGCAGAGCATCGAGAATATCAGCGCCACCGGCATCGTCAGGATCACCAGCACCGGAGAGCGGAAGTCCCTCATGAAGAGGAATATGATGACGCTCGCCAGAAGGAGGGCGACCACGATGTTCTGTAGCAGGTTGTTGATGGTATATTCAAGAAGCTGGGTCTGGTCTCTCGTGATCTCGAAGCTCAACTGAGGGTAGTCGTTCCGGAAACTGTCCATCAGACCGTTCATGGCCGACTTCAGGTCCGACATCTTCGCCTCGCTCTGCTTGATGACGGCAAGACACACGGCATCCTCTCCGTTCGAGCGGACGAGGCCGGTTCGTTTTGCCGGGTGGACGACGACCTTGGCGACGTCCTTTATCTGAAGAAGGCGGCCTTCCTTCTTGAACCAGAGGTTGGCGATGTCTTCACTGGAGGAAGCCCGGGAATCGAATTTGACATTGTAGCGGTACTCTCCGTCACGGATTGTGAGACTGCCAAGGCGGATGTTGGAACTCTTGACACAACTCTCGAACTCATTCATTGTCATCCCTGCCTGGAGTAGCTTGGACTCATCCGGAATTATGAGAATCTCGTCACTGACAAGGCCGCTGACATCGACCATGGCGACTTCGGAGAGTTGTTCGATGCGTTTGCTGATCACGTCACGTGCGAAGCGGCTCATCTGGGAGAAGGACTCGGTTACGGGGAACAAGTCCGATTGGGCCTCAGGCTCGGTGCGCTTCGACGGGCTCAGCGACCGATTCTGAGGCGGTCCCTGAGCTTGTGGTTCGACAGGCTCAGCGACCGAAGAAGTAATATTCACAAAAAACGCCGGAATGTCCGTGGCGCTGGCCTTCAAGACCTTAGGCCGGGCGATGTCGCCAAGGCTGGACATGGACCGGTCAATCTTCTCGTTGACCTCAATGAAAAGATAATCGATGTCCGAACCGTGATTGAACGTAAGCCGGATCGTACCGCTGCCGTCCTTCGCCTCACTGACGATGTCCTCCAGTCCGTTGATCTGGATGAGCTGCTGGCGCAGAGGCTTCAGCACACTCTCGTCCATCTCTCTGGCCGAAAGTTCCGAGGAGGTGGCCTGCACGGTTATGTACGGGATGTCCACATCCGGAACCAACGACACTGGCAGCAGACGTATGCTGACAATGCCCAGAACAACGATGACAAGGGTTATCATCGTCACGGTTATCGGTCTGTCTATCAGATGTTTCAGCATTGCCTACCTTTTTACCAGCACATCAGAGTTGTCCGCCAGATTGAGATTGCCGGAGACAATCACCTGGTCGCCTTCGTTCAGTTCGGCGTTCCTGTCCTTGTTGGCCTCGACCACGTAGGACTCACCATTGGAATAAAGTATCGTGACATAAGTCCAATGTGCCTTGCCGTCATCCGTGCAGGTGAACAGCACGTCCAGATTGTCCCTGATCACCACCGCGCTGCGAGGCACGACAAGCTGCCCCGGAATCATCCTCTCCACGATCACACGGACGTTCATTCCATCGATCAGCGAGCCGTCGTTCCGGACCTGCGCGGTGACGGAGATCTGCCCCTTCTCATCCACGAGAGGATTGATGGCGGAGACTTTCCCTGAATATTCCTTGGTCTCGTCAGCGAACGGACGGATCCTCACCGGCAGACCGACGGAGAGGAATGAATATTCCGACTCCATCACCGAGAAATCCACCTCCAGCACACTGTCGTCCACAATCGTGCAGAAAGTACCGGACGGACTCTGGTCGAACGGCTTCTGCTTGATGTCAGCGACACGCCCGGAGAACGGGGCATGGAGAAGCGTTCCGGCGATCTCGTAGGACGAGCGCGCGAAATCGTTCTTGGCGGCGGAATAGCCGGATTTCATCTTCGCCATGGCCAAAAGGTCGGCGGGTACCGAGGTGGTGTCCCCGGCGGAATATCCCTGTCCCACAAGATAGTCATACAAATCCAGCTCGGCCTTCTGGAGCGAAAGCCGGGAGGATTCCTGCGACAGTTTCAAGTCGGGACGGTCAACGGTGGCGATGACGGCACCTGAGGAGACATATTCACCATTCCGGACGTTTATCGCCGCGATTTTTCCGGTTGTCCTGAACTGCAGCGCGCTTTTCCGTCCGGCAACCAGCTTTCCGTTGGACAGGAGTTGACGGGCGAAATCCTTCCTTTCCAATTTCACGACAGTGACTTCGTTTATCTGAGGGGTGTAGGTCAGTTTCCCGTCCTTCGTCTCCTCCGTCTTTTTGTTTCCTCCGCAGGCAACGGCCATCATGACGAGGCCGAAGGCAAAAAGGGACGCAAGTATATTCTTTCTCATATTCATTGATTCTGAATCATTCAACCATTTCCTTGACGTTGACGTCGATGTCTTTTCCCGTGATGAAATCGTAGAGGGCGTACTTGCGGAGGGTGTAGTAGTAGGTCCAGAAGTTGGAGTAGTCGGTGATGTATTTGGCCATCGCTGACTCGTTGTCGTTCTGGGCGTTGGTGAGGTCGGTCACCGTGGCCGAGCCGCGCCTGAACTTGTCCATCATCAGATCGTACCTTTCGGAGGCTATCTCCATCGCCTTGCGGGAAGCCATGCACTGCTGACGCTGGTTGTTGAACTGGCCGACGGCGGTGAATATCTTCCTGCGGTAGTCGTTCTCGCTCTGGAGGTTCTGCGCCTTGACGACCTCCTCGGCGGCCTTGGCCTTCTGCACCTTTCCCTTGCCAAGCCCCCAGTCGAAGATCGGCACGCTGAAAGTCAAACCCACAACCTCCTGGTTCAGAAGATCCTTATAGACATCCGGCAGGCCATTGCCGGTCTGGGACAGGCCGAAGCGGGCGTTAAGGCTCATCGAGATGCCCCTGTCCGCCTTGGCCTTCGCCACATTCGAGGCGGCGTTCAACTCACTTATCTGATTGTCAAGGCTGAACGTCGAGTTCCTCATCGCCTTTTCCATCACCAGATCGTAATCCATCAGAATGTCCGGCAGGGCATCGTCCACCACCGGTTCCACCTCCACGGACTCATCATAGCCCAGAATCGAGTTAAGGTACATCTGCGCCTGACGCACGTTGACGACGCTCTCGCCGATCGCGATGCTGTCGTTCAGAGCGCGGAGTTCCAATTGGAGATATTCAGCCCTCGTGACGCTTCCGAGTTTCATCCTTTCCGCGGCCACGGAGCGCATCTTCTCGGTGTTCTCGTAGTTCGACTTCACGACCTCCTGGTTCTTCAGGGCCTGGACGAGCGAGAAATATGCCGACACGGCATTTATCGTGACCTGTTCCATCGACTCGACGTAGCGGCGGCGGCCACGTTCATATTCCTTAGGCTCAATGAGTTTGTCCCATTTGAACTGGTTGTAGGAGAAAAGCGGCTGGACGTAGCGGACCGTGACAGGCTGGGAGTACCAGGTCAGTTTCTTGTTGAGTCCGAACTGGTCGATGCGGGAAAGGTCGGAATAGACATAAAGCCTTCCGCCGGTGAAGGTTATGTTCTGGGCGACCTGAAGCCCGAGGCTGTTCTGGAGGTTGTAGGTGCTGGCGTAGCGGAAGGAGCCATCCTCGTAGCTTTGCAGCAAGGTGAGCGACCGGTCGAAGTTCATCAGGTTGCCGTACAACACAAGCGACGGCAGTCGGCTCGCCTGATAGGAGCGGTACGCCCAATAGGTCGAAACAAAGGCGTGCTTCGCCTCCAGCGCCGCCACCGACTGGCTCCGCGCCGTCCCGATCGCCTCCGAAAGCGACATCCGCCGCTGCGCCCCGAGAGGCACCGTCCCAAGAAGGAGAATGAATATGCCGACCGCAGCCGTGGTTATTCTATGGTTAAGGTTCATCGTGTTCTAACCTTTTAGTGTTCGCTAATTTACCAAATATTTACGGAATATGCGCATTAAGGTTATAGATTTTCTCTACTGTAACCACCTTTTATTATAGTCATTTGAAGCCCTCGATTCAATTCTCTACATAATAGTCTATCCTGACTATGCTTTGCGGTCTATCAGCATTTGTGGTTATTCTGATTACAGCTGTTTGTGGGCCATATTTACCTTCAGCATCGATTTGAACCTGAACTTTACCTTTTTCGTTATGTTCGTATAGTTTCTTATCTGTCTGAGCTTTTGTGCAATTGCATGTCGTTGTTACACCTAATATACATAATGGGGCCAACCCAGCATTTTCAAATTGCACATTTATAGTAATTTGATCTTTCGCTTTTATATGCCCATAATCGATGATTCTTTTTTCCAAGAACCTTAGTTCAGGATTATATCGGGATGTTGAATCTCTTTCCTGTCCAAAACAATAAATGCTCATTAAGAGTAGAAACATTAGCAAATGAGCCACTCTTCTTATATCAAGAGCCAATGAATGATATCGCATAATATGATTATATCTTGAAACTTAGAAAGACAAACTGCTCTGAGTCCAGATCAAGGCTGTCGTAAGCGTAATAGGTGCCATCATATTCACCAATCACTTCAAAACCGTCACTGACTGGAACCCGTCCGACAAGATTATAGTTTCCATCATAAATCTGGAGAATTGTCCCGGCAGCCTTGTCCAGACGACAGGTCCGGAAAATGTAGTCACCGCATTTGACAAGCCTGTCATAATAACCGTGTTCTTTCCTCATTTTCTTGCACTTGGATTCGTATTCCTCGAAAGATGTGGTTTCAGGGTACTTCCCGGAGATACCCTTCTCAGAAAAGCCGAACGAGCCGGTGACATTGCCGTCATAGTCCATCAGGAATATTCTCGGATCGGCGGCGAAAGTGACGGCAAGGCCATCCTTCTCAGCATAGAAGTCATATTTTGAGAACACCGGGATGTTTCTCTTGTGATAGACAGGCGGATAATGGCCGAATATCACCTTACTAGACTCAACCACCTCAGGACGGAAACGGATGAATATGTAGGAGTCTGTCCAGAATCCTTTGCTTTGCCGCTTCTCGTAACCGTTGTAACTTACGTGCTCGGTGATGGTCGGGATTATCACAGCGGAGTCGATCGCCTGCATTCTATTGCACTCAAAATTGTACTCGTACATTTCCGGGACTTCAGGATCGGGATGATTGTAAAGGTCAGACCAACCTTTGTTTCCAAGATCTCCATAGTTCGGACTCAGCGCGGTGAACCAGGCCTGGTTCAATGAGAACAGTTTTTTATAGTCTTTCGAGAACCTATGGATGAAACAGTTCGAGTCCTGCATGATGAAATCTCCCGTGGACTTGTCGAACGTCGAGATAAAAGAGGCGGCCAGGACTTCTTCAGGACCTTTCCCTTGGCGGATATGCTCCCCCATGAAGTGACCACTGAGGTCATACTCCTTGATCCCGACGGCATATTCATCGACGAAACACAAGAGGCTGTCCTTCATGTGCCACTGTCCGGAAAGGGATGTATATTGGGCATCCAGCCTCAAGGTGTCAAACACCAAGGATGTGCGAACTATGTTCTCTTTTCCGAAGTGTTCGACGCTATCGTACGGACTGTCACTTCCGGTGCATGCGGGCAAGAGTCCGAGCAGCGTTGACAATACAATGACTATTAAAACTTTATTGCCAAGAATAAGGCATCTATGACTATTTGAAACCATCTGTATAGTCTTTTTTGAATAATAACTGATAAGTTTTCCTCGCCCTGGAAGCTTTCGCGTCCAACTTCTTCTTCTCCTTTAACACCTTGGCATCATCGTTCCCACAGCGGACAACAAGGTCTCTCTCCTGCCGCGTCTGAGTCTGTCCGCAAAGGATGTCCCACGTTGTTCCCGTGTCCTTCATGAATCGAACCAAATCAATCTCCTTTGAGAGTATCCGCTTCCAAAAGTTGAAATCACGTGAATCATTGTAGCACAAGATACTGTACGCCGGAGTAGCCTCGCCATGCTCCTCTCCGGACTTGACCATCTGGGGTTCCGAGAACCTCATCATGAAATCCGTCTCTACACGATTCTTGAACGGGTTGCGGAAAGGGTTTGTCTCAGCGCAGTAAAGGTCTTCGGCACCGCCCTCTGGTACTCTCCATGACAATTCCTGTCTTATGCTCTCGGAGTAGATTTTTCCGTTCTTCTCACCGTAGGTTATCGTGTAGGTGTACGGGGTGGCAAGGGACATCGGTGAAAAGTTCCTGACATATCTTGTGAACCTGTCATCCATATCTTTCACCACAATCTTTTGAACCCGCCCGTCATAGTCAATGAACAACTGTCCTGAACACAGGATCCTCTCTTTGATGGAAAGTTCTTTGGCATTCGAGCGGAAATTGATGACACGGACATCCCTGCCGCCTACCTTGGCGGTGCCGTAACTCTTGTAGCTGTAGCTGCCTACCATCTTGGGGTTCAGGGGCGAGAATATCTCAACGGCTCTTTTCCGGTCCAGGGCAGACACATCGAAGTAGTTGACATAATTAACCTTAAGTGCGTCCACCCCATTAGTCTGGCCTTTCGAGTTAACACTCAAGACCGGATTGACCTCATTCTTGTCAGCGAAAAGGCTCTCGCTGACAAAAGTGTCGCAGACGTACAGTCTTCCCATTGCGTTTCGGTCATCCCAGTAGAGTTTTGTGTTTGTTTTCTGGTTGAAATCCAGAGAGGCGAACACGCCCACAGCGCCTTGCACCTCTCTGTATTTCCCGTCGCACTTAATGGTCCGTATGATCAAGAATGAGGCGTAATAATCAGCATAGTTCTTAGAGAAATCACGCGCCGCATCCTTGACGATGGAGCGTGCGCTACGTTCCCCTCTGACCACAGAAGCATGCAACGTGTCCTGCGCATTGTCAAAACTCGAAGCAGATACTCCATAACCCATGAAGAATAGGGTAATTAAAAGAATAAAACGTCTCATTCTATAAATCAATTAATTCCACAAATGCTTATAAAACAATATCACGGACAATTTCCCGCAAAGTCAGCACAATTCAAAAGATCATTCGACTTTGCACAAGCGGCTCTTAAAGAGACAGCATTTCCGCCATAGCACCCTCCGTGTTTGCACCGGCAGCGATTCACAACATCGAGATCTCCTTCTGGTAGAGTAATATCCCCCGCGTCTTCTATTCCCGCATAGGCATTAAAGGTAAATAAGGCAGAGACAAGGCAAACTGCACTTAGCAATAAAAAACTTTTTTTCTCATAAGCATATAATTATTGGTTTTACAACTGCAAACCGCAACCGTGGTTATTCTATGGTTAAGGTTCATCGTGTGCTAACCTTTTAGTGTTCGCTAATTTACCAAATATTTACGGAATATGCATCAAGGCAGTAAATTTTTCTCATCGGATCACGATCCCGACAATGTACTCTTCCGGCACAAGGCCGAAGTAGCGGCTGTCGCGCGAATTCAAGACGTTGTCGCCGCCTAAAAAATACCAATTGGTTCTAAAAGTATAACGTCTGATTGGTGTATTACCAATATAAACCTTCCCGTCTCTTTCTACAAACTGATTTCCTGTTTCATAAAGGATTTGACGTTGCCACAGCTTATAACTGCCGACATCAATATCAACTACGTCTCCTTTACGTGGAACATACATTGGGCCGAAATTCCGAATCGTCCATCCTCTGGTTACATCTTGTTGAGGTATGTTTATTTTAACACCACTTCCCAAAAGTACAGAATCCGGCATAACTGAAAGGATTCGCTGATAGGATTGATCCCCTATCTTTCCTCCCGTGCGAGGATTTAAATAGAAACCATTCGAAATTCTCACTGTGTCACCAGGTACCCCATAGCATCGTTTGACATATACAAGATTAATCTTAAATGTTATTGTATCATCCGACTTGGCATAAGGATAATTCATCACCACAATGTCTCCGATATTTACCGAAGACAAACCAGGCATGCGAAATGAAGATAGCGATGTCTTTGAAAAATCATAATCCAGATATATTCGTGCTCCCATTCTTAGTTTACTGACATATACACGGTCACCACTATATAAAACAGGTTCCATAGAGTGTCCTTTTACCACAAATGAATCACAGATAAAAACCCGGATGGCAGCATACATAATTGCCAATATGAAGATACTACATATTATTTTTACTAACAGTCTCAGTATTCTGTGATTCGCCACCATTCCATTATTCGCGATTACAATTCTAACTCATACAAATTTATGCGATGGTTAATTATCCAGGACATTACCCTTAACATCAATTCTTATCAAATTTTTCCCACCATCAATACGTAGCAAAAAATATTCTGAATACTCCCCCGCGACATGCGGCTCAACGATAATTGAACACTTAAATCTATCGTCTGATTTGACCAGCATTCTCCTTGGTTCAACTTCTATACAGTCACAAGAGGTCAGCACTTCAATAAATACGCTCTTTGAAGAGTTGTTGACAATGAAAGACTGGATTATTTTCTTTTCTCCAACTTTCATTTTCTTTAATGTAAACAGTCTTTTTGTCGTTATTCCCTCCGAATCATCACTTTTGGCATATTCCACATAAAATGGTAATCGTATCATCTCCATTCTCTTTTCGGTATTAGCCTCAATGACAACGTGTACAAGATTCTCCCCGTATTTATGCTCCAAATCCACCACCAATTCCAAACTAATCGAATCCCCAGGAGTAGCGAACTTTGAACTAAGCGAATAGTCGGTACATATACAATCAGGATTCACATTCAGAATAAACAATGTGTCTTCCCCTACATTGATTAAATTATATACTGCTTTTAATGTGTCACCCTGACTCAATCTTTGCCCTTTGAGATTCAAATCCCGAATCATCATCAATGTGTTAGGTTTAGCGACGACATCATCTGTTTCTTTTCTGATATCCATCAATGATACTGATGGTGACTTTCTGTTCACGGCAATCACCACTAATATAATCGTCCAAAAAACAGAGATCAATGTTATCACCATCAGTATCGTTATCACGAACTTTTTTTTCATAACCGGAATCGATACATCATCAATTCACCATCATCATCGCCATTGAATACTTGTGAGTAGTAATAAGGTGCGACATATCCCATAACTTTGAATGACTTAGGCACTTCGCAGTCTCCTATCAGATCCCCGTCTTTGTAGATCTGTAATCCATCATATTGAGCATGAGAACCTTTTTTGTAAGAACGGAAGCATATTCCTGTCTCATCAATATACTCTATCCTGGAATAATAACCTTTGGTCTCAATGTTCTCCATGAAAAACGGAAGATCCGACTCGGTTTGAATCTTATTATATGATAAATCCATCGCTGATCCAGCCACGCCAAAAGCAAACTTCGGCCGGAATTCTTTATCAAAAACATAAATCGATGAATCCGCTTGAAAGCCCAGATACATATTCCCCTCATTATCAATGTCGAAATCCACACAATCAAAACTTGTGTATTTATATGGATCCGACTCGTACACTGACGGGAATCCTTTCACCGCCATCGGCAGTGCCTCGCCAGACTTCAAATCAACAATTCCTATCCGATATGAGTTTTCCAAATATTCAGTGTTTGTGAAAAAATAAGCGAACGCCGGATTATCACTAGTCATACCCATATACATTTTTCCATCGTAGAGACGCGCGGATGCATCAAACACAGGGTTGGAATATGTCAAAAAGTCTTCCGGAGACGAATCATCCCGGCTCTTGGTAATCATAAAATAATTAATCACCTTATGATCTTTAGTAAAATATTCAAAATCAAGAGATCCTCCCATAAGCGCAAATTCACCATCTTTTGACATAGATCCTAACACACACTGTTTCACCATTGATTCTTCCGGTCCTCTACCATAACCCATATAGCGTCCGGCAAGTGTGCCATCGGTGTTGAACTCATATAGCCAGCAAAAATAAATGTCATAGTAGAATATACGGCCAGAAGGAGTCACTCCTGAAATCGACTCCCCGGAGCAATGAACAGAATCCAATTGAACTTTTTCAAGCTCAACCATAGTACGCTTAGATTCCAGCACAGTTCCGTGCAACCGTGGTATTTGCTCATAAGCATTTTTACGACCTCCACAAGAACTAAGCATAATCAAGACGACAATGCAGGCTGCCTTTGACAGCAGCCTTGCATTATTTGACGATGACTCAGTAAACATACTAGCAGTTGCCATCATAACTGGAACATTGAATATTCTCACCTCCCGCACAAGTCGCACCATTGTGATTTGCCCTGCATGTATGTCCCAATAATGCATTGCAATGACAAGTAACGATTATTACAGGAGTTGACACATCTGTATTGTTATCATCTTTGCCAAAAACCTCAACAGACCGTGCCATAAGCATCATTAAGTTCTCTTTTGTGTCATGAGACACGACAAGCGTTGTTACGGCCGACAATAAAAGCGCCACAATTGTAATTATAAAATACTTTTTCATTTTAATACTTTATTAAAAGTTGTTTAACATGACAAAATCTAGTCACAGTTAATAATATAGTCCATTACTTTTTGACAAAATCTCTTCATAAAGATGCAACATGGCATCTCCCAATGTAGGATTACCTCTTAAGACGACCTTGTTGTCCTTATCAATAAGGAAGACATCATATTTACTGTCCAACATAAGAAAATCATTCTGCATGACGAACCTATGATCCACATCAAGGAAAATGTTAAATTCTTTGACCAGTCTCAAATATGGTATCAATGATGGAGCATCCTCTTCATCCGGGTCAAAAATAAACATCAGTTGTGCATGAGACCTTTTCGCCAAATCATTTACATAATTCCAGACAGCAAACACCCTTATGTAACATAGAGCACATTCTTTCCCATTGATGAACACAACGATTCTTTCGCCATCAAAATTACACGAATCCAAATCTCCCGACACACGTAATAAATCATCTGGAATAGATAATTTCTGTCCATATGATTTTTCAACTATACTTGAATACGTCCTATTACTCCGCAAATATGAATACAACAGCACAGAAGCAAGAACGGCAAGTATAATCAGACTCGGGTATAGATATTTAAATCGCATTCATAATTTTCATCAATGGACAATGTATATAACTTTGTCCCCGTTGGTTCCACAAATATCTTAATAACTTCTTCCTCAAACGAATACGCTTTGACAGGCTCTCCATCCCAATCATATACCAACACAAACGAAGCATCTGTATTTTTATACAAAAGATAGATATGTTTATCTGTGACGCCGGCATCGCAAAAACCTCTCTGCCAACCATCTGTCCCTTTTACCAAGTTGACACTAAGCATGTCGATATATTGAATATTCACCTGTGGATGTTTCCAGAAGAAGTGCCGGACAGTATGTTCGCCAAGATCCAACACATCAAACCCTATCGCATAGTAAAAGACAAACACGGCTTTTGTACAATCCGGAGAAATGACAAGATGCCCTTGATAGGCGGTTTGCTTCGATTCGTCAAAAGCAGGATACTCCATTTTGTCTCCTTCAGGGAACTTCCCCCAGAACACTACTGTAGAGTCGTTCCTCGGAATGGAGGCATACATCGTTGAGTTCTCAGGATCATCATAGTTATGCAAAAAGGTTGTCATCTCCCCACGACCCAACACTCCAGGATGTTCGATCACATTGAATGGCTTCAGCAATGTCTCAGGAATACGGTCAATCCTATATTGAAGCGTCATTTCAGGTTCCGCCTCAACGTTAAGGGTGTCTCCTGACAATGCTATCGAATTGACGTGAATCGCCTCACCCGGGCCACGGCCTATCTTCAATGCCGTGTACCGCTTGTTGTCATTCATGTTCACGGCCAAAAGCTGATCCTCACCCATCATTGAACTATAGAAGAAGGCGATGGAATCCCTTACAGCAAATCCAAAAGGCTCACTATCAATAATACCTTCGACCGTCATGTCGGGAGACAGTTTTTTCGCATCATCAAATGATTTCAGCAAATCAACCTCTTCTCTCGCGCAAGCAAAAGAAATAATGGGAATTATACAGCATAGCCAAACATGCTTAGCTATGCTGTACAATCTACTATTTATGGTAAATACCATGTGCCAGATGTCTCGACAGGTCCAACTTTCACTGATCCAGTAAAACATTTGTTTTGACCACCAGGGCATCCAAGCACCTCTCTTATGGTCTCACCGATAGATGATTCGTTAGCATCATTCGCCAATGCCACCACATTTGCCTTGAATAAGTCTGAAGAAGATGCCTTAAACAAGGACATAACTGATGCGCCAGAGCATATCAGTAAAAGAACCGACACTGCCCACAATATTCCTTTTTTCATATCAAAAAAAGAGATTTAAGTTAAACTTACGGTGATCAGTTCACCTACACTATATGATTTCGCGATAACATATCATTTACATCTCAAATTGAGCACGTCAGGATTTTCATCCTCACCTCCAACAAAGAATATAGCATAAAAGGTCCGCCCGGTATCTGTCACGATATCCATTCGGTATGCAGAATTTGATTCGATCGGCATTATCATCTGTCCTAAGGCACTGTTACCGACATGGTCTTGGGTTTCTCCTGTGGTCTGATTCTCCAGCGACACCGTGACCATCCCGATATTTGATGTGAAAACAAGTTCAAGGCTACATGTAAAAGAAGAATAATAACCTTCGATTTTAGGCTTGGCTGGAGCACGATTGACGTTTTTATTACCTTCACTGACGATGGGTTTCTCAATGATAATAATTTTTGTGACTTCGTCCGCAAAGGATAAGCCGGTTAGGCACATCAGTAAAATTGCCATCAGAGTAGTAAGGATTCTTTTCATAGTACACAAAGTTTGCATCGTTTTAACAATTGCAAAGTTATGTAAAACGAATTTGAATCCAATGAAAAATAGTTTCACTTTACACGAAGGGCAAACCATTGAGTTTCAATTAATTCAAGAAAGCATTGAAAATCAGTTTTTCACTTTTCAATCAATAAATGACTAATTATCAATCCTTTAATAAGCATCAAGCAAATTAAAAGATTTTACAACAGTAACATTTTCAAGTAGTTACATACATCATGATATAAATTCCATAAAGAAATTGCTCTCTTCGCAATTCAATTTTGAGATTCGGTTCTTGAAATTATAGCGCTTCGTATAGACTGTACTTGCATTGTAACCCATTATTCTGGCAATAGTGCACTGCGCGCGAGAAGTAGACACGAAAAGATTATTTCGTTACACGTTGTTTT
>OHTI01000247.1_pt1 | contig 32928 bp, 30 predicted proteins | sample 1578941 | NCBI WGS metagenome assembly OHTI01 (sample SAMEA3879609, study PRJEB24766) | human gut metagenome | biome: human-associated habitat; feature: feces | place: USA | collected 1985/1987
GCAAGCGCCCATCGAGGTGTTCCACTCTATTTTTGCATGGCTCGTAGCTATGCTACATATAAATACATAAAAATGAAATGACATACGCTTCCGCCCATGACGAAGAGGTGGAACACTTCGTGGGAGCCGAAGAACTTATGTTTCGCATTGAAGATCGGCAGCTTCAGGGCATAGATGACACCGCCCACGGTGTAGATGATGCCGCCGGCCAACAGCCAGAGAAAAGCGGGCGTGGACAGAGTTTTCAGTAGAGGCCCGAATACCAGGACACATACCCAGCCCATGGCAATGTAGATCACAGAGGAAAACCACTTGGGACAGGTGATCCAGCAGGCTTTTACGATCATGCCGACAGCGGCAATGCCCCAGACAAGAGCCAGCAGTGTATATCCCAGCTTACCGCCCAACACAATGAGACACACCGGCGTGTAAGAACCGGCGATCAATACGAAGATCATCATATGATCCAGCTTCCGGAAGACCCGGAGACTTTTACCGGTGAGGTCCACGGAATGATAAGTGGCGCTGGCACCGTATAACAGGATCATGCTGCCCATGAAAATGGCCATGGCCAGGAAATTCTCCTGCCCGGACTGTACACCGGCTTTCACTAACAGTGGCACAGCTGCGAACACTGCCATCATCATGGCAATGAAATGGGTAATGGCACTTCCCGGCTCTCTTATGGTAATCTGCATAATAACTCCTCCTTTTCCCGACAGCAGCTGCCGTCTGCAAATCGAATCTATTTAAGATCATTTTATCCGACAATAGTATTTACTATTCCAAATAACAACACGTATTCTGAAATACTTTTATATGCAGTTTTCAAAACTACATCTGACAATGCAAATACTACTGCACAAAAAAGGAAAAGTCAATAGTCATTCAGATATTTGGGAGAAAAGTATCAATAAGGATTGGCAGGAAGTCTGTAGATCAACAGCCCTTCATCATCAACCAGTAACTCCGCATTCTCTACCAGACGGGCATTTACTTCCGGATTTGTTGCAATGTAGCCTTCAGAACCTTTGTCCCATACAATATATTCAGGCACTTTGTCCGGATAGAGCGTCCAGTATTGGAATAAGCGCTCATCGATGGTCGGAGTGCTGATGGTGGAATAGTTGCAGATCACGTAATCGCCTTGCAAGTACATAATAGTTTTGTTACTGACTAGTAAAAGATTACTTCTTTCTGGGATATACGTGTGTAGCAACTGATTCCGAAGATTATATTCGTGTCCATCAGAATAGCGGCCGTAGATTCCAGCCATGGGACCGTCTTCAGCCTTTTGCCGGGAAACAAATATCGTATCATGTCCATATAGATAGGACACGTAGAAACCTTTGTGAAGAATGGCAGTTCCTATAATGGCAAAGATCACAACTTTCCAAAGACAGCGGTTTCTCTTTTGCTCTTTGTCAAGAAAATACAGAAAAACAACGATGCCAATAGTAACGTAACCAATGGACTCATACAATTGTGTGTTACTGGCAAGGAAACCAGCCGCCAGAAGAAACAGCGAAGCAATGCTTCCAAACCAGAAAAGGGCATAAGATATAGTAGTTCTGTCTTTCACTTCTGACCTATGCAGATGATAATACCGGAAAGCAAGAAAAAGCAAAAAGTAGGAAAGGAGTCCGGGATAATTCAACCGTTTTTGCATAAAGTACCAAACCAAAATCTGTTCCACTGCAAGCAATATAATTAAGATAAGAGAATAGGCATATCGTTTCTTTGAAATAACATTTAAAAATTTCCATAAAACAAATGAACAAAGAGCCGCAGCAAGAAATAGGGGAAGAATATCATAAATATAGCTAAAAAGGCCTCTCAATTTGCTTGCAAATGTATCAGAGTGAGAACCGTCGGAGAACATGGCGGATACACCTGCGACAAAACGAGAAAAGGACATATGAAAAAGAAAATAAGACAACCAACTAATACCACAAAAGGCACAGGTGAACAAGTAACACATAAGATTACACCATCTGTTTTTAAAGGTTGAAACACAGCAGATTCCTATGCTGACAGGCACTACGACAAACAGGCAGGTGGGATAGGAAAGAACGAGTGCCGAAGTAGACAGCCCACTCATAATAAGACAGAAATATTTTCCAGGTATCTCATTGTTCTCCGCAAGAAAAAAGTACAGGAGGCAGAGAAACAGAAGCATACTGAACCACAGAAGCATATTGGAAAAATCGGGAACGGTACTGTTCTTGGGAATGATATTGTAGTAAAAAACAGCAATGACAAAAGCAGTATTCTCAGTTACAAACTTACGGAAAGTCCGGTAGGTCAGAATACTGATGAGCAACTGTGTAACGACACCTACGATTCGCAGAAAGAGCACGGAGTATTTTAAGGTGTGAAACAACTGCATATACAGCCATAAAAAGGCAGCGGAAAAGAACGCAGAAGTCTGATGAGGCTCCCACATTTCCAGAAACATTCTGTCTCCCTGTACCAGACGGTAAGCCATAGATACGGCATACTGCTCGTCAATGTCGAATCCGAAGAAAATAATCTTGACGGTAGCAACTATAGATGCGGCAAGCAACAGATATTTCCACAGATTATGCAGCAATGCGGTTGCAAAATTTTTCTCTTGTGCGGAATAATTGCTGTTCATCTTAATCCTCCTCAATGATCTGGATCTCCAGATAGTCAAAATCGATGGACTCTACAAAACTGTCCTGGGTAAAACGGGTCTTGTTGTGACGTTTAAAGTCTGTAATATTCATATCCAGCCAGATGGGCGTACCGAGATCAAACTGATGGCAGACTTCGTCCAGAGAGTGAAAAACTTTATGGGTACGGGTATCGTCACTGCCGTCCTCGATGCAGGTGTCTTTCAGCATATGATTATTTTTAAAAATTTTGGCCCACATACGGAACATAGAAAATCTCCTTACGCAAAAAATCAGACATATTGGTCGTTAATAATAAATTATAATAGGAAGAGGTTTCCCCTGCAAGCAAAAAAAGTCACACAACCATCAGATCCATCTTACATTGTATATGGGATAGCTTTCGTCCGCCGAATCGGCACGTTTGCGAAAGCGTACTATAAAACTGCCCAATCAATCTTAAAAAATAATAAAGGTTTTGTTAAAATTATACATTTTTAAAAGGAGGTATGCTATAATTATCATAAATACAACGTACGAATGCAGAATTTCCGTAACGAAAAAGCGTCTACGGAAGTAACAAATATGAAAAATGGTCGCAGAGCCTTCTGTGACAGAAGAGATTGAGAGGTAATATGGAGTTTAAGGTAGAAAACGGGGATGGAATCGACAGCTGGAAGGAGGTCACGCTGATATACAGCGCCGCACTGCGTCAGATGGAGACAAAGATGCAGATTCTGAACGACGAGTTTCAGCATGTACACCAGTACAACCCCATCGAACACATCAAGGCACGGATCAAGACCCCGGAAAGCATTGTGAAAAAGCTCAAACGCTATGGGCAGGAATCCACCATAGATAACATGGTAAAATACATAAACGATATTGCTGGCATCCGCATCATCTGTTCCTTTACATCGGACATTTACCGCATTGCGGATATGATCCGGGATCAGAAGGATATTCAGGTGATCGCGGTGAAGGATTACATTACGTATCCCAAAGCCAGTGGCTATAAAAGCTATCATATGATCGTCAGTATTCCGGTCTATCTGTCGGACCGCACGGTGGATACGAAGGTGGAGATACAGATCCGGACGGTTGCCATGGACTTCTGGGCCAGCCTGGAGCATAAGATCCATTACAAATTCGAGGGCGATGCTCCGGAGAGCATTAAAAATGAACTGGTGGAGTGTGCGAGAATGGTGTCTGATCTGGATGCGAGGATGCTGTCTCTGAACGAAGAGATACTAGCCATCAGCCAAAAGAGAGAAGAGGAAAAACAATTAAATAGCGTAACATCCAAATAATCCAAAAGCTTCTGCCGGTGTAATACAAACGACAGAAGCATTTTTAATTCATAGGAAATTTCTTCCTATGAATTAAAAATGCTCCGCAGGGATCGCACTGCGGCGGTTATGAAATATGTCGCAAAAGCGACCCGCCGCAGGCGGAGAATCTCGCAAGCGAGATTCTTTTTTATGGTCAAAACAGTAATGGGATGACAGGAAAATCCCCATAAAATGAGGAGTGCCCAGACACCTTTCGGCGCCTGGGCTATTATGAAAAAATTTATCTTATATGCTTTGTTATCCGGAAGTCTTATCTCTTCCTTGACTGTATTTAAAGTATACCAACCAATTATGAACAAATTATGAACATGATGTGAAAACTTGGTGAATTTTACGAAAAAGTACAGAAACCAAAAAAGAAACTGTACAAATTGCATAAAAATGCACAAACCATGAAAACACAGTATTCATGGGGTTTTGGTTGTAACCGGGGAATAAACATGGTAAAATAGGGACAGTTGAAAAGGGAAACTGTTCACATGAGGGACGAAATATGTTTGGAGGAAGATGGATGGATACTTTTATGGATAAACTTGCACAAAAGCTGAATGCCCAGGAAATGATCAAGGCGAATTCCGCGGCTGATGCCGAAGAGATGGATCAGCTGAAAAGCCAGCTGCGGGAATACGACGAGTGCCTGGCACAGATGCAGCAGGTCAATAAGGAACTGAAAGCGATCAATCAGGAGATGGAGAAGCTGATGTCCGAGACCATTGCTCCGGAAGTGACGAAGCTTTCCGAGGAAGGCGTGGCTGCCCTGCAGAAGCTGCAGCAGGAGAACACAGAGAAACTGGAAGCTCTGGGACAGCAGTATACTGCCAAACTGGAAGAACTGCAGCAGAGTACCGAGGTGTTGGACGAGCTTCAGAAGCATGTGGATGAGAAACTGAGCACTACGGAGGAGAATGTACATAAGGAATGCGTAAAGGTATACCGTAATGTACAGGCGGTTGTGGTAGAAGAGAACGAGAAGCAGACCGAAGCCATCGCAGCAAAAGTAAAGGAAAACCTTGGCGGTAAATTGAACGGTGTGCTGGGAGTATCCATTGCGGCAGTAGTTCTGACGGTTGCGGATATTGTTCTTCATGTATTGAGCATTTTGCACATTTTCTAAAAAGGCAGATAAAGTATTCATTTAAGAATGCTGAAATTGATAAGAAAGTAACGGAAATGAGGTTTTACGGAAATGGGAAAACAACTTTGGAAGCCGGGAAATATGCTGTATCCCCTGCCGGTTGTCATGGTGAGCCTGGCTGACCGGGACGGCCGCCCCAATATTATCACGCTGGCCTGGGTAGGAACCGTATGTACCAATCCGCCCATGGTGTCGATCTCCGTACGCCCCGAGAGATATTCCTATCCGATCCTGAAGGAGACCGGAGAATTCGTGATCAATCTGACCACGAAGGAGCTGGCATTTGCCACAGATTACTGTGGCGTGAAAAGCGGACGGGACGTGGATAAATTCAAAGAAATGGGACTGACTCCCATTCCGGCATCTGAGGTGAAAGCACCGATGATAAAAGAGAGTCCGGTGAACATTGAATGTAAGGTGCGACAGATCCTGCCGCTGGGATCCCATGATATGTTCCTGGCGGATGTGGTGGCAGTACATGCCGATGAAAAATATATGGATGAGAAGCACAAATTCCACCTGGAGCAGGCGGAACCCATCATCTATTCCCACGGTTCCTATTTCGGCTGTGGCGAATTGCTGGGAACCTTCGGATATAGTGTAAAGAAGCGATGAGTAACACAGGTAAAAAATTACTTGACGTTTGCCCTCCGTTTCGGTATCATAAGTCATAAATAAGAACATGGTAAATTTTACTACGAAGAAGTAGCATCAGACGGGAGTCTGATGCTTTTTTTATGCGGTGGCGGGAAAATATCTGCCGGGTACCGCAATCATGGGAAAGTCCGGGTGAAGCATATGACACAGATCGATAAAAACATAGCATTCAATCTGAAAAGAATCCGCAAATCCAAAAATATGAGTCTGGATATGCTGGCGGAGCGTACCGGTGTCAGCAAAAGCATGCTGGGACAGATCGAGAGAGGAGAATCCAATCCCACGGTGTCCACTATCGGGAAGATCGTGGAGGGATTGAGGGTACCTTTTGAACAGTTGATTTATAATAGGAAAGAAATCATGGTGGTGCCGTCTCCGGAAGAGGCTCCGGTATGCAAGGCAAAGGAAGGGGAATACCGGATCTATGTGATGCTGCCCTACGATGCCGGAAGAAATTTCGAGATCTATCAGGGCGAGCTGACCAGAAATGCCCGGATGGAAAGCGAATCCCACGGGGAGCAGACCTGGGAATACCTGACGGTGGTATCCGGGGAGGTCGAACTGATTCTGGAAGATTCCAGTTTTCTGGTGAAGACAGGTGGTTCTCTCTATTTTGCCTGTGACAGGAAACATGTCTATCACAATGTGGGTGAGACCAAGGCGGTACTCAACATGATCATTACCACGCAGCGTTAGAGAAAACGCCCCCGCTTGATGGCATCCTTGCCATATTTTGCCCGGATATTATCCAGTGCGGCATCCAGCTTCTGCTGTTTCTCGGAACGGGGAGCCGGAAAATCAAACAGGCTGAGCTGAACCGGTTCGTCTTCCGGCACCAGCTTGGAAGTGCGGATCCCCAGAAGCCGTATGGGAGTGGAATCCCATAATTCGTCGAATAATGCACAGGCATCTTCGTACAGGAGATTCACGGAAGCCGTGGGAATGTCTATCGGCATTTGGTGAGAAACGTTCCGGAAATCACTGTACCGGATCTCCGTGCAGATCTGTCCTGCCAACTGGTGGGAGGCCCGTAGACGCCTGCCCACGGATTCACACAGAGACAGCAATACTTTACAGGCTTCCTCTTTGGTGGTGGCATCGCTGCTTAAAGTGGTGGAGTTGCCGATCCCTTTTGCCTTGGAAGGAGCCAGGACTACTGTGGAATCGTCGATGCCGTTAGCATACTGCCACAGACAACGACCGTGACTTTTTAAATGTGCTTCCAGGATCGCAGGATCCGTCTTTGCCAGATCCCCGATCGTGAGAATACCTAATTTGTGGAGAGTCTCCGCACTGGAATGTCCGCAGGTGAACAGGGCGGAAACAGGCAGCGGCCACATTTTCTGCGCTATTTCCCGCTGATACAAGGTGTGAGTCTTATCCGGTTTCTCAAAATCAGAGGCCATCTTGGCCAGAACCTTTCGATCCGAAATTCCCACATTTACCGTAAATTTAAATTTTTCAAAAACAGAGTGACGAATGAAAGCAGCGGCTTCCTCGGGAGAGGCGTAGTTCGCCGCAATGGGAGTATAGTCCATATAACATTCATCGATGCTGACCTGTTCGATGTCGGGGCAGATACCCGCCAGATGTTCCATAAGCATCTGGCTTTTCAGACGGTACATATTATGATCCGGAGAAGCCATGACCAGATGCGGACATTTGCGCAGGGCATTGACCACCGGTTCACCGGTAGTGATGCCGAAAGCCTTGGCGGGAATGGATTTGGCCAGCACCACACCGTGTCTGGTGGAGGTATCACCGCCTACGATGGAAGGGATCGTGCGCAGATCCACAGGATCCCCCTGTTCCAGACGGGCCAGCGCCGTCCAGCTTAAAAAAGCGGAATTGACATCAATATGAAAAATGACCGGTTCCCTCATGGCGTCTCCTTTCCGGATCAGACCGTTTTATTTACCTCCAGTATAGCATAGATCGGTTCGGGAGAAAACAAAAAAATCGAACAGACATTCTTTCTTTACAAGGCATATAAATGCTGATAGAATCTATATGTTACAAAGTTATTACAGTAAGACAGGTATACAGAATGCCCAAAGGGGGCATACTGTTTTCAGATACGATAGATCGAGAAGGAATTCATGAAGAAACTGACATCTTACTCGAAAAGAGTAAAATATACATATGTGAAAACAACGCTGGCCACTCTTTTTGTGAGCCTCTTTTTCCTCAAAGGGTATGCAGCGTTTGAAAAGACCGGAGAGAATTACTTCCACGTGTTCTTGAACGGCAATGAGATCGGAACGGTGGGCGAAGCAGACAGAGCGGAGCAGCTTCTGCAGGAAGCCAGAAGGAATATCGCTTCCCAGAGTGATGATATGATCTTTATGGACGCAGATTTAAAGCTGGTCGGTGAAGAAGTGCTGTGGGGAACACTGGACAATGAGGACAATCTGCTGGCGGCCATGGAACGGGAACTGGAGAGCAGTATTCGTGAGACTTCCCACAGATCCTATACAATGAAAGTAAATGAATATATGGTCAACCTGTCCAGCGTGGAGGATGTGGAGTCTCTGCTGCAGGCAGCAGTGGACAAATACGACAGTGAAGACAAATTCAGCGTGGAACTGACTCACGATGCACAGAAGGAATTCAATGTTCTTACCACCGAGGTAGTCAATAAACAGGAACTGACCGCTCAGGAAGAACAGAAGCAAGAATCCATCTATGCAGGCGGTGTACAGTCCGTACTGGATCAGGCGGGCTCCCAGGCAGACCAGCAGGGGGAAAAAGATTTCGAAGACTATGATCTTGGGCTGATGACCATGGACTTTGCGGAAAAGGTGGAAATCGTAGAGACCTATCTTCCGGAAAGCATGCTGACTCCGCTGGATCAGGCAATCGAGGATGTGATCAAGGATCAGGAGACCCCCGGAGAATATGAAGTAGTCAGCGGAGATACCCTGTCGGAGATTTCGATTAAAGTAAATATTCCGATGGATCAGATCATCGCCATGAACAGCGAGACACTGACCGATGAAAATTCTACGATCCGCGTAGGGGACAAGCTGATCATTACCGTGCCGCAGCCGGAGCTGTCCGTAGAGCGCATGGAGCAGAATTATTATGAAGAAATCTATGATGCAGATGTAATTTATGTGGACAACGATTCCTGGTATACGACCCAGACCAAGATTTTGCAGCAGCCCTCCGCCGGTTTCCGTCGGGTAGTGGCGGATGTATCTTATCTGAATGACAGAGAGGTCACCAGGGATATTCTGAAGGAAGAAGTGGTCATGGAGGCAGTTCCCAAGATTGTGGAACGAGGCACCAAGATTCCTCCGACCTATATCAAGCCTATTTCCGGTGGACGTCTGAGTTCCAATTTCGGACGCAGAAAGTCACCTACCAAGGGTGCCAGCAGCTACCATAAGGGTGTGGACTGGTCGGTTCCTACCGGAACTGCGGTATTTGCATCCTGCGGCGGTACAGTGGCCAGAGCCGGATGGGGAAGTGGATACGGTTATTGTGTCTATATCAACCATGAAGACGGCAGACAGACCCGATACGGACATCTGAGCAAGGTGCTCGTCAAGGTCGGCCAGACGGTAAAACAGGGAGAACGTATTGCACTGAGCGGTAATACCGGCGTAAGTACGGGACCTCATCTTCACTTTGAGATCCTTATTAATGGCAGCCAGGTGAACCCGTTGAAGTACCTGAATTAGGGCGTTGTATTTACAAATGTGCGAAAATGTGGTATAAGTGCATAAGAAGGTTTTTCTGATCTGAGAATGACAGAGGTAAGAAACAATGGAACAATACGCAATTAAAGGCGGTAATCCATTAGTCGGTGAAGTTGAAATAGGAGGTGCCAAGAATGCGGCACTTCCTATTCTTGCTGCTTCCGTGATGACGGATGAGACTGTTTATATAGAAAATATGCCGGATGTAAGAGATACGAATGTCCTTTTGAGCGCCATGGAGAACATCGGTGTGATCGTAAAGAGAACCGACCGTCACAAAGTGACTCTCAATGCATCCAACATCAGTGAACTTGTAGTAGAAGATGAAAATATCAAGAAGATCAGAGCGTCCTACTATCTGATCGGTGCTTTGTTAGGTAAATACAAGCATGCGGAAGTGGCACTTCCCGGTGGATGTGATATCGGCTGCCGTGCCATTGACCAGCATATTAAGGGCTTCCGTGCTCTGGGCGCGGACGTGAAGATCGAGCATGGCCTGATCAAGACACAGGCGGAGCATCTGCGCGGCAGCCATATTTATATGGATGTGGTCAGTGTCGGCGCTACCATCAATATCATGATGGCTGCGGTAATGGCGGAAGGCACCACGATTATCGAGAACTCTGCCAAGGAGCCTCATGTGGTGGATCTGGCGAACTTCCTGAACAGCATGGGAGCCAATATCAAGGGTGCCGGTACGGATGTGATCCGTATCAAGGGTGTTTCCCATCTGCATGGCACAGAGTATGCCGTGATTCCCGATCAGATCGAAGCCGGTACGTTTATGTTCGCAGCGGCAGTGACCAAGGGCGATGTGACGGTGAAAAATGTGATTCCGAAGCACCTGGAGTCTATTACGGCAAAACTCCTGGAGATTGGCTGTGAAGTAGAGGAAGCGGATGACTGTATCCGTGTGGTAGCGTCCAAGCCTCTGCAGCATACCCAGGTGAAGACCCTGCCTTATCCCGGATTTCCTACGGATATGCAGCCCCAGATCACAGTGGCGCTGGGACTTTCCAAAGGAACCAGCATCGTGACGGAGAGTATTTTCGAGAACCGTTTCAAATATGTGGATGAGCTGACCCGTATGGGCGCCAGCATCAAAGTAGAAGGCAACACCGCTATCATCGACGGTGTATCCAGATATACCGGAGCCAATATTTCCGCACCGGATCTGCGGGCGGGAGCAGCACTGGTACTGGCTGCCATGTCTGCAGAAGGATTCTCTACTGTGGATGATATCCGCTATATTGAGAGAGGTTATGAGGATTTCCACCTGAAATTACAGGGACTGGGAGCCCAGATCGAGTTGGTCGAGACGGAGCGGGACCTGCAGAAGTTCAAGCTGAAGATCGGTTAATGAGTGGATTTCTCATAAACCACAACAGAATGACATTTTGAAAAAAATGTCTGTTGACAAAACAGGTAACTCATAGTAAGTTAATTAGCGTAGAAAAGTTCATATAGACTTTCCCTTATTCAGAGTGGTGGAGATACATAGGATCGATGAAGCCACGGCAACCCCGCAGAATGCGGAAGGTGCCCACCTGAGCGAATAACTGTCGAACAATAAGAGGATTTGATCGCACAATAAATCAGTCCGCTTATGAAAGCGGACTTTTTTGCATCATTCAGAGCTGTCGGCATTGAAAATTTGATTTTGCGAATGAGGCTCTGAATGACAGGACTTTAGCAACTCATACACTAGACCCTCTTCCCGCAAGGAAGCAGAATGGAGGACAAATGGAAAAACGTTTATTTACATCGGAGTCCGTAACCGAAGGACATCCCGACAAAATCTGTGATGCCGTATCTGATGCGGTACTGGATGCGCTGATGGAGCAGGATCCGTTCAGCCGTGTAGCATGTGAGACCTGCACCAATACCGGTTTCGTACTGGTAATGGGTGAGATCACCACCAAGGCAAATATTGATATTCCCGCTATTGTTCGTAAGACCGTGACCGAGATCGGCTATGATTCTTCCGAAAAGGGATTCGACGGCAACACCTGTGCCGTTATGGTATCTCTGGACAAGCAGTCCACTGATATCGCCATGGGCGTAGACAAGGCCCTGGAAGCAAAAGAAAGCCACATGACCGATGAACAGCTGGATGCCATCGGTGCCGGAGATCAGGGTATGATGTTCGGCTATGCTACGGATGAGACTCCGGAATATATGCCGTATCCCATCTCTCTGGCACACAAGCTGACCAGACAGCTGACCAAGGTTCGTAAGGATGGTACACTTTCCTATTTAAGACCCGACGGAAAGAGCCAGGTATCCGTAGAGTATGATGAGAATGGCAAGCCTTTTCGTCTGGAGGCAGTCGTTCTGTCTACCCAGCATGACGAACATGTATCTCAGGAGCAGATCCATGAGGACATCAAGAAGTATGTATTCGATCCTGTTTTGCCCGCAGACATGATCGATGCAGACACCAAGTTCTTCATCAATCCTACCGGACGTTTCGTAATCGGCGGACCTAACGGCGACAGTGGACTGACCGGCCGTAAGATCATCGTAGACACCTACGGTGGATATGCACGTCACGGCGGCGGAGCATTCTCCGGCAAGGACTGCACCAAGGTGGACAGAAGTGCGGCATACGCAGCACGTTACGTTGCCAAGAATATCGTAGCGGCAGGACTGGCTGAAAAGTGTGAGATCCAGCTGTCTTACGCTATCGGTGTGGCACATCCTACTTCCATCATGGTAGATACCTTCGGTACGGGCAAACTGCATGATGATAAGCTGGTGGAGATCATTCGTGAGAACTTCGACTTAAGACCCGCAGGCATCATCAAGATGCTGGATCTGCGCAGACCTATCTACAAGCAGACCGCTTCCTATGGCCACTTTGGACGTACCGATGTGGATCTGCCCTGGGAGAAGCTGGACAAGGTGGATTTATTGAAGAAATACCTGGCATAGTTACGAGCCATGCAAAAATGAAACAGGAACTGTTCCCGGGAGTTTACTCACAGGGAACAGTTCCTGTTTTGATTTTTATGCGGCACATGTATGAATGAAGCATGGCGTTTTATTTGGTTTCCTCTGTCTCCTCGGTCTCGTCTGTCTCTTCCTGTCCATACTCTCCGATATGGAACAGCTGCTGTTCTCCGGAGGTAGTGACATGCACACCTTTTTCTTCCAGCTTCAGATCCTTGACATACATGGTCTTCGTAGTCTGGGGCAGAGCGGCCAGATCAATTTCAACGGGCTCCAGCAGATGTGCGGGATCTGCTTTGTAATGCACCTCGGACAATTCTGCTTCGAAGATACCCTGTACCTTGTCTTCGTTCACATAGACAATGGGAACAGTAGCGGATACGATTTCGCCGGCTACCAGAGCCTGAAAGTCCAGAGCCATATATTTCTTGGTCAGAGGATCAAAATCAATATTTTTTACCAGAACATCTACATTCTTACCATCCAGTTCCAGATAAGCCTGGGTGCCTTCTTTTGCATTCTTGATAAAAGCGGATGCATCCTTCTCTGTGAATTTCAGGGAAACATTCTCTTTCATTTCTTTTCCGTACAAAACACCGGTGATAAAACCGTCTCTTCTTAATTTCTTTGCTTTTTCGTCAGGATTTCTTTTTTCAGCTTTTAATGTCAACATAATGATGACCTCCTCGATCTCTACGTTTGTTTCGTGTAGATGAGAGCTTGTAGAAGTTCTTTTTGCACTATGGTTATTATAGCACATATAGAACAAAGTAAACAGTTAAAATGTCACAAAAATAACAGAAAAAAAGTGGAATTTACATGCAAATTTCAGAAAACAATGTGAAGCGGCACTCTTTGGCATCTATGACATGAAACGAAAATATGTAAAACACATGGAAATATTCGTTTCCAAATTGTGTGCGTATGATGATATATCTGAGAAAAATTTACAACTGCATTACAAGAACACGTTACAACAATAAAGTAAAAGGTTGCGTAAAAAGGTAAAATAGGGTATACTTGTCGCAAATACATTTGAATTTACTGGGAGGACATAAGGATGGATATGAATATTGTATGCCTGGATCTGGAGGGAGTACTGGTGCCGGAAATCTGGATCGCTTTTGCGGAGGCCAGCGGAATCCCGGAACTGAAGAGAACCACCAGAGACGAGCCGGATTACGATAAATTAATGAAATGGAGACTTGGTATTCTGAAGGAACACGGTCTGGGACTGAAGGAGATTCAGGAGACTATCGCAAAGATCGACCCCATCCCCGGGGCGAAGGAGTTTCTGGATGAGCTGCGTTCCATTACCCAGGTCATCATTATCAGTGACACCTTTTCACAGTTTGCGGGCCCTCTGATGAAAAAACTGGGTTACCCCACCATCTTCTGTAATTCCCTGGAGGTAGCTGACAACGGTGAAATCACCGGTTTTAAGATGCGTGTGGAGAATTCCAAGTACACTACGGTGAAGGCATTGCAGTCTATCGGCTTCCAGACCATCGCCAGCGGTGACAGCCACAACGATCTGGGTATGATCCAGGCCAGCAAGGCAGGCTTCCTGTTCAAGAGTACCGAACAGATCAAAAAAGCTCATCCGGAGCTTCCGGCCTATGAGACCTATGACGAACTGATGGCAGCCATCAAAAAAGCATTATAATCTCCTATATTACTATTACTATGAAAAACTCTCCGGACAGATGTTATTCTGTTGAGGAGAGTTTTCTGTGTATACAGTGAATGCGTTTAATGGAGAATATTGATCCGCCACACACGGAAAACAGGGAAAAGACAAATAAAATATAAAAATATAATCGAAATTAAAAAAGTTATTTACATATTTTTACAAAATGTTACAATATTATAATATGACTTGTTATCAACCAATAGTAAGGAGAGGAAAATGTTCGAAAATTTGAAAATCAGGCAGCGCCTGAAAAAAGCTTTTGCCATTATTGTAGTTATATCATCTATTGCAGGAGTGCTCGGAGCACTGGCAATGATCGTTACCATGAACCGCTATCAGCATGCATTGACCAATTACGGTTTTTCACAGGGAGATATCGGTAAGGCCATGACTGTATTCACGGATGTAAGATCCGCAACCCGTGGAATCATAGGATATAACGACCCGGATCTGGTGGACGGTCTGATCACGACTCACGATGAGAAGAAGCAGGCTTTTCTTGAATACTGGGAAGTTGTCGGCGAGACTGTTGTTTCTTCCAAGGAGAAGGAACTGTATGATCAGGTAAATGAGCAGATTCAGCAGTACTGGGAGCTGGATCAGCAGGCCATTAATACCGGTAAGGTGGATATGGAAGAGAAGCGTATGCAGGCACAGGAGCTGATGCAGAATCAGGTAGCACCGCTTTATAATGAAATTTATGATACCATGCGTGAACTGATGAACGAGAATGTCCGTGAAGGAGATTCCCTTTCTTCCACACTGAATATCATGGGATTTATCTTCCTGCTTATCATTGTTGGTGTGATCGTGCTGGCAATTATCATTGCAACGAGAATGGAACATGCAATCTCTCAGGGAATCGCAGCACCGCTGGATGCATTGGCAAAGCGTCTGGAGACTTTTTCACAGGGTAACCTGTCCGATCCGTTCCCGACACTGAACAGTAAGGATGAGATCGCTGACATGATTCATTCTGCAAATGAAATGGCAGAAAAGCTGAGTTTTGTCATTGCCGACACCGGAGAAGTTATGAGCCAGATGGCAAACGGCAATTACAACATCACTTCCAAGAACCCGGATATGTATCAGGGTGATTTTGAACAGTTGTTTCTGTCTATCCGTAACATGAAGACACAGATGGTTCAGACACTTCGTTCCATCGAGGAGGCTTCCAGGCAGGTATCCGCAGGTGCAGCTAACCTGGCAGATGCTTCCCAGAATCTGGCAGAGGGCGCTACCGAGCAGGCAGGTGCCGTAGAAGAACTGCAGGCTACCATTACCAACATTACTTCCAATATTGAGCAGGCTGCTGAACAGGCACAGGAGTCCTATGAGCAGGCCAGAAAATATGCAAACGAAGCAGATAACAGCAGAGCAGAGATGAAGGCTATGGTGGATGCTATGGCCAGAATCAGTGATACTTCCAACAAGATCGGCAATATCATTTCTGAAATCGAGGATATTGCATCCCAGACCAACCTGTTGTCCCTGAATGCTTCCATCGAGGCAGCCAGAGCAGGTGAGGCAGGCCGTGGATTCGCTGTGGTTGCTGACCAGATCCGTCAGCTGGCAGAGCAGAGTACCAAGTCTGCTGTAGATACCAGAGACCTGATTGAAGGTTCCATGCAGGAGATCAAGGAAGGCAACCAGGCTGCAGACAGCGCTGCTGCTTCCATCGAGATCGTAGTAGACGGTATCGGCAAGATTGCAGAGTCTTCCCGCAGTATCAGCGAGATCTCCAAGGACCAGGCCAATGCCATGGATCAGGCAGAGCAGGGTGTCAACCAGATCTCCGAGGTAGTACAGTCCAACTCCGCTACTGCAGAAGAATCTTCCGCTACCAGCCAGGAATTGTCTGCACAGGCAATCTCTCTGAATGAGCTGATCAGCAAGTTTATTCTTCCTCAGGAATAAGAACGGCTGAGACATTGAGAAAAATATAGTACAGCTGGAAAAGCAGGTATCGGCAACGATGCCTGCTTTTTTTCTCTGACAGGAAGTGGACAAGGATATCTGATATGCGATATAATTACAGGGAACAGAACTGGAACAAAATGAGTGAAATGAGGTAATCATGGGAATGGATCAGGAACAGACACCCCACAAGCGCCGGGTGCGTTATAAAGGGAAATACCCCAGAAAATTTGAGGAAAAATATAAGGAATTACAGCCCGAAAAATACGGAGATACCATTGCCCATGTGATTCAGAAGGGAAACACTCCCGCAGGCATGCATATCTCCATTATGGTAAAGGAGATTCTGGATTTCCTGAAGATCCAGCCGGGAGAGACCGGATTTGATGCAACACTGGGCTACGGTGGACATACGAAAGCCATGTTGGAGCAGCTGCAGGGGCGTGGGCATATCTATGCCACAGACGTAGATCCGGAGGAGTCTGCCAAGACGAAGAAACGACTGGCAGAGGCCGGTTACGGAGAAGAGATTCTGACCATCAGATTACAGAATTTCTGCACTATAGATGAGATTGCAAAAGAGGTCGGCGGATTTGATTTTATTCTGGCAGATCTGGGAGTATCCTCCATGCAGATCGATAACCCCAACAGAGGTTTTTCCTTCAAGGTGGACGGACCGTTAGACCTCAGACTGAACCAACAGCAGGGCATCAGTGCAGCAGAGCGCCTGGATACCATCACAAGAGAAGAACTGGCGGGAATGCTTTATGAGAATTCAGACGAGCCCTACTGCGAGGAGCTAGCGAGGGCCATTACCGATGAGATACGTAAGGGACATCGGATCGATACCACGACGAAACTGCGGGAAGTCATTGAGAAGACTCTGGATTTTCTCCCGGAGAAGGAGAAAAAGGATACCATCAAAAAGACCTGTCAGAGAACTTTTCAGGCCTTGCGTATTGATGTGAACCGCGAATTTGAAGTGTTATATGAATTTATGGAAAAGCTGCCGGGAGCTTTGAAACCCGGCGGAAGGGTAGCCATTCTGACTTTCCACTCCGGCGAGGATAAGCTGGTAAAGCAGGCTTTGAAGGAAGGCTACCGGAACGGCATTTATGCAGATTATGCGAAAGACGTGATCCGCCCTTCTGCGGAGGAATGTGTACAGAACGGCAGAGCCCGTTCCACGAAGATGCGTTGGGCGGTCCGGGCGGAAGAACAGACAGACTGACAGACGGAACAAAGGAGGTGTGAGAATGACTGTCATGGAATTTATCAATGCACACAGAGAGGATATGGATCCCTGCGAGTGCGTGATCCTGCCGGACGGCAGTGTGGAAGAGCCACAGCCTTCTCATATCAAAAAGCTGGAGGAAATCTCCGGCGAAGATAAACTGACACTGAACAGCCGTATGGAGAAAAATATGGAGCCCATATTTTTCATGGTGGAGTATACCGGCTGTATGTTAATATGGAGTACCCGTGTAGTGGTGCCGTCCCATCCCACACCGGCACAGGAAGAGACACTGGAGACCTTGTATTTCGCGGCGATGCTGGCTCCCGGCTATCACAGGGAACAGGTGGGAGAAACTTACGAGGAATGCGTCAGAAAAGCAAAAGAACTGCACTAGAAAGGGAACGACAAAATGGCATTTGCACATCTTCATGTTCATACAGAATATTCGCTGCTGGACGGTTCCAACAAGATCAGGGAGTATGTAGCCAGAGTTAAGGAACTGGGCATGAACAGCGCGGCAATCACCGATCATGGCGTTATGTACGGTGTAATCGATTTTTACCGTGCCGCGAGGGAAGCCGGCATCAAGCCAATCCTGGGCTGCGAGGTGTATGTGGCGCCGAATTCCCGTTTTGACAAAGAACTGACCGGCGGAGAGGATCGCTATCATCATCTGGTGCTGCTGGCAGAGAATAATACCGGTTATGCGAATCTGATGAAAATCGTCAGCCGTGGCTTTACGGAAGGATATTATTATAAACCCCGTGTGGACATGGAAGTGCTGCAGGAGTTCCACGAGGGAATTATCGCATTGTCTGCCTGCCTTGCAGGTGAAGTGCCCCGGTTTATTCTGAAGGGAATGAAGGACGAAGCGAGAAAAGCAGCTCGCAAATACGAGGCCTGCTTCGGCAAGGGCAATTATTTTCTGGAACTGCAGGATCACGGTATCCCGGAGCAGCGTACGGTGAACATGGAACTGCTCCAGATGAGCAGAGAACTGGACATTCCGCTGGTAACCACCAACGATGTGCATTACACCTATGCTGAGGATGCGATTCCCCACGATATTCTGCTGTGTCTGCAGACCGGCAAAAAGCTGGCGGACGAGGATCGCATGCGTTATGAGGGCGGTCAGTATTACGTCAAGAGCGAAGAGGAAATGAAGGGACTGTTCCCCTATGCATGGGAGGCCGTGGAGAATACCCAGAGGATTGCAGACCGTTGTAATGTGGAGATAGAGTTTGGCGTGACGAAGCTGCCGAAATACGATGTGCCGGAGGGGTACGATTCCTGGAGCTATCTGAACAAGCTTTGTAATGACGGACTGGCAGAGCGTTACGGTGACGGTGACCAGCCTGCCGGGGAGACCGGACAGACCCTGCGGGAACGTCTGGATTACGAGCTGGGTGTCATCCGCAGAATGGGATATGTGGACTATTTCCTGATCGTATGGGATTTCATCAACTATGCGAAAGAGCACGGGATTCCGGTGGGACCGGGACGAGGTTCCGCTGCGGGAAGTATCGTGGCATATTGCCTGAAGATCACCAACATTGATCCCATTCATTATAATCTGCTGTTTGAACGTTTCCTGAATCCGGAACGTGTGTCCATGCCCGATATTGATGTGGACTTCTGCTTCGAACGGAGACAGGAAGTCATTGATTATGTGGGCAGAAAATACGGCAACGACAAGGTGGTGCAGATCGTTACGTTCGGTACCCTGGCAGCCAAGGGTGTCATCCGTGATGTGGGACGTGTGATGGATCTGCCCTATGCTTTTGTGGATTCCATTGCGAAGATGGTTCCCAACGAGTTGAATATTACCCTGAATAAGGCTCTGGAAATGAATCCGGAGTTCCGTAAGCTGTACCAGGAGGACGAACAGGTACATCATCTGATTGATATGTGCAAGCGTCTGGAAGGACTGCCCAGACATACCTCCATGCATGCAGCGGGTGTAGTCATCTGCCAGAAGTCGGCGGATGAATTTGTTCCTCTGTCCAGAGGCTCCGACGGTTCCATCGTTACCCAGTTTACCATGACGACATTGGAAGAACTGGGACTGCTGAAAATGGATTTCCTGGGGCTGCGTACACTGACTGTGATCCATGATGCGGTAAAATTTATTGAGAATACCACCGGCAGACACATAGATGTGGATGCCATTGACTATAACGATCCGAAAGTACTGGCTTCCATCGGCACCGGCAGAACGGAAGGTGTGTTCCAGCTGGAAAGTGCCGGGATGAAGAGCTTCATGAAGGAATTGCGTCCCCAGAATCTGGAAGATGTGGTGGCTGGTATTTCCCTGTATCGTCCGGGTCCCATGGATTTTATCCCGAAGTATATTCAGGGTAAAAATCATCCGGATGCGGTAACTTATGCCTGTCCCCAGCTGGAGCCGATCTTAAAGCCCACCTACGGCTGTATTGTATATCAGGAACAGGTAATGCAGATCGTTCGTGATCTGGCGGGCTATACACTGGGACGAAGCGATCTGGTGCGCCGTGCCATGAGTAAGAAGAAACAGTCCGTCATGGAAAAAGAGCGGGCCAACTTCATCTACGGCAACCCGGAGGAAAATGTCCCCGGCTGTATTGCCAACGGCATTGACGAGCAGACAGCAGGGCAGATCTACGATATGATGATGGATTTTGCCAAATATGCGTTCAACAAGTCCCATGCGGCCTGTTATGCGGTAGTGGCTTACCAGACAGCGTATTTGAAATACTATTATCCCGTAGAATTCATGGCGGCGTTGATGACTTCCGTCATCGATAACCCGAAAAAAGTATCGGAGTATATTTTGAACTGCCGGAACATGAATATCGCCATTCTGCCGCCGGATGTAAATGCGGGAGAAGCCGGATTCTCTGTGACAGACGGCAAGATCCGCTATGCCCTGACAGCTATCAAGGGTGTGGGACGTCCCATCATTGACAGCCTGGTACAGGAGCGTAAGGAAAGAGGCCCTTTCACGAATCTGAAGGACTTTATTACCCGCATGTCCGATAAAAAAGAGATGAATAAGCGGGCTATTGAGAACCTGATCAAAGCAGGAGCCATGGACGGACTGGGCGGTACGAGAAAACAGTTCATGAGTGTCTATGTGCAGATCGCGGACCATATTGCCCATGACAAAAAGAACAATCTGGCCGGACAGATCTCCCTGTTTGACATTGCAGGGGAAGAAGATAAGGAAGAATTCGATATCCGGATGCCGGATGTGGGCGAATACAATAAGGAGATGCTGTTGGGCTTCGAAAAAGAGGTGCTGGGTGTCTACGTCAGCGGTCATCCCCTGGAGGAATATCAGGAGCTGTGGCAGAACTGCATCAGCAATACTGCCGGGGATTTTGCCCTGGATGAAGAGACCGGAGAGGTGCAGTTAGTCAGGGACCAGGCCAATGCAGTCATCGGAGGATTGATCGCGGACAAGACAGTAAAATACACCAAGAATGACAAGATCATGGCATTTTTGAATGTGGAGGATCTGATCGGTAATGTGGAAGTCGTGGTATTTCCACAGGTGTACGAGCGCTACAGTACCTTGCTTGTGGAGGATGCGAAGGTGTTTATCCGGGGCAGAGTATCCCTGGAAGAAGACAAGGACGGCAAGCTGATCTGCGACCAGATCATCAGTTTCGAGGATGCGCAGGCTGCGAGAGCGGCGAACCAGCCCCTGTTCCCCAGAAATTACGGAGGCCGGGGCGGCAGCAGCCGCGGCGGATCCTACGGAAACGGAAGTGGAAATGGCGGTGCCGGTGGATACCGGAATGCCGGGAACGGCTACGGACAATACCAAAATGACGGTATGAACAGCAGCAGTATGTCGGTGGGACAGACCGGTCAGGCAGCAGGACAAATGCAGTCCGGGCAGCGTACACAGGCAAATGGAACCCCTCAGAAAAAAGGCATGCCGGCGGGAGCCTGGATCCAGTTCCCCAATATGGAGGCCTATAAGACCAGAGAGCAGGAACTGCTGCAGGCCATTGCGGATTCCGACGGGGATGACGATGTGGTGATCTATCTGCGGGACATTAAAAATATTAAGATCCTGCCCCAAAATCTCCAGGTAAAAGCCGACGGGGCATTAATGGAAAAGCTTACATTGCTGTTCGGAAAAGAAAATGTTAAATTTATAACGAAACCTATTGAAAACCGCTCAAAAATAGATTAAAATAAGGAATCGAGAAGAGAAAACTATTCGTTCGTTTACTTAGGAGGTAACAGTCATGGCAAAAGAGATTAAGACGATCGGCGTATTGACCAGCGGCGGTGATGCACCGGGAATGAACGCTGCTATTCGTGCAGTTGTTCGTACAGCCATTGCAAGAGGACTGAAGGTTAAGGGAATCAAAAAAGGCTATCAGGGTCTTTTGAATGAAGAGATCATAGATATGGAAGCCAAGGACGTATCCGATATCATTCAGCGCGGTGGTACGATCTTAGGAACCGCACGTTGTCTGGAGTTCAAGGAAGCGGAAGGACAGAAGAAGGGTGCTGAGATCTGCAGAAAGCACGGTATCGACGGTATCGTTGTCATCGGCGGTGACGGTTCTTACCGTGGTGCACAGGCACTGTCCAGACTTGGTATTAATACCATCGGTCTTCCCGGAACCATCGACCTGGATATTGCATGTACCGAGTACACCATCGGTTTCGATACTGCTGTCAACACAGCAATGCAGGCAATCGACAAGGTTAAGGATACCTCTTCCTCTCATGAGAGATGCAGTATCATCGAGGTAATGGGCAGAAATGCCGGTTATATCGCTCTGTGGTGCGGTATTGCCAACGGTGCCGAGGATATCCTGCTTCCCGAGAAGTACGATTACAACGAACAGAATATTATCAATAATATCATTACCAACCGTAAGCATGGTAAGACCCATCATATCATCATCAATGCCGAGGGAATCGGACATTCCACTTCCATGGCCCGGCGTATCGAGGCTGCTACCGGTATTGAGACCCGTGCTACGATCTTAGGTTACATGCAGCGTGGCGGAAGCCCTACTGCCAAGGATCGTTACTATGCATCTATCATGGGTGCTTACGCAGTAGATATCATGCTGGAAGGCAAGACCAACCGTGTCGTAGGTTATCAGCACGGTGAGTTCATCGATTTCGATATCGAAGAGGCTTTGCAGATGCAGAAGGGCATCAATGAGTACCAGTTCGAGGTATCTCATCTGCTGTCCATCTAATTTAATTTAACAGTTCAGACTGCGAAGCAGGCACTTTTATAAATAAGAGTGTCTAAACGGATATGAAGACAAAGGCGTTTCCCATTGCGTGGAAACGCCTTTTTGACTATAATAAACTCATCCATAGAATGCATCATGACTGCTTGCAGGCAGGGGATCATTCTATGAGAGTGGTAGTGGAAATAAACCATATACAAATAGTCGCCCGTCTTATGGTAAAAACCAAGTAAATGAAGTTTGGGAGAATGCGAAAGACCCTATTACAGGAAAAGTTTATGATCCATCTGGCGTTGAAATTACATGGGATAAAACTAAATCGAGAAATGGTCAATGGGATATGGGGCATATTCCAGGTGAGAAATACTCTGAAATGCATCAATTATATATGGATGATGTGATTTCAAAAGATGAATTTTTAGAATGGTATCGTAATCCTAAAAATTACAGACCAGAATTACCTGGTACCAATAGAAGTCATAAATATGAGTGAGGAAATAAAATGAATATTGAGAAAGCAGATTATGGAACAATTGTTAAATTTGGTACACTAAAAGACTTACATGAAAAAATAAAAATAAAAAACGATAATGTAGCTGATATCATTAATTGGGTAGATGATAGTGGCATTAGTCTTCTTGAAAGAAGCTTAATATCCAGAAAATTTGAAATATCGAAATTTTTACTTGATAACAATGCAAAGGTAAACATAGTGTCAAAGGAAGGTAATAATGAATTTCATTTTTTGGCTCCTAATATAAATTGTATCGAAGCAGTTGAAATTGGAAAATTATTGCTAAGTAAAGGTACTTCAGTAATGCAAAAAGATGTAAAGTATGGTAATACAGCTTTTTTTTCGTTATGCATGGAAGCTTTTAAGGAACGTTCAGAGAGTACAATGAATTTTATTGAAAAATGTTTTGAACAAGTAACTGATGTTGATGAGAAAAACAAGAATGGATTTAGCATTCGCAAACTGATTATGGAAAGGGGAAGCGATGAACTTAAAAAAAGATTGGAGGAAAAATATGCATAGCACAATGAACTTAGGAGGCTGTGTTGTTTCAAAAAATATATTAGAAAAAAGAGGACGATTAAAATGGTGTTTTAGAGAAGAGAGTGTAAATAATATTGATAATGGGTGGAGATTTCTTTCGGAAATAGATACAGATGAATTTTTGGCGGATTCAAAAAACATGGTCATTTGTGATTGGGGTACTATTTTTGAAATAGAGCCTGCAATTGCTCTCATTTTTGAATTGCCAATTGGAACAGAATTGACTTTAGAGTATGATGGCTCACAAAAATGTTTTGTGGATTCTGAAACTGGAGAGAAACTTATATTTTAACCTGAATTATTCATGAGCAAATACCTCATGAATAACTGTACAGGTGAGGAAAGGACGGAGGATGACAGGACAGTAAGAAAGGTGCTCTATACCTATGACCGTGTAGGCAGACTGGTCAGGAAGGAAGTTGTGAGAAATCTGACGGATATGTTCCGGAGGAAGCAGGAACGCCCATGTGCCGGGAGAAGCCGCAGCAGATCCTGCATTATCATGGGAAAAAGGCAAAGGAGATGTACAGCAGGCTCAAAGAGGTGTATGACGATCCCGGAATCCCGCCGGAGGGCAGACTGCCTGATCCGGGTGAGGAGGACAGGGACTATCTGCTCACAGAGTACAGGCATGATTTCAGGGGCAGCCTGACAGACAGGAGAGACACCCTGGGCAGCCGGTGGCATTACGGATATGACGTGGAGGGCAATCCCGTCAGCATAAAAGGACCATCGGGAGCAGAGACGCGGTTTACCTATGACGGTCTGGGCAGGGAGAAATCCCGGATAAACGGTGAGGGAGAGACAGAGTACAGCCTCGATTATGATGCCATTGGAAGAGTCACAGCCCGTACAGACGGAGAAGGAAATACCACAAGGTATGAGTACCATCCGACAGGAAAAGTGACAGCGATGTCAGGATCTGACGCAGCTGCAGACTACAGGGCGGAATATGATATCTGGGGCAGACCGGACAGCGAGACGGACGGCAACGGGAACAAAACCCTGTATGAAAAGGACCTGTGGGGCAGGGTAACGAAGGTGACCCTTCCTGACGGTGGCACAGAGCATTATGAGTATGACTATGCCGGCAATGTGGTAAGTGCAACAGATGCCATGGGAAAGGAAACGAGATTCACCTACCGGGCAGCCGGCAGGGTGGAGAGCATCCGCAGGGCAGACGGGTCAGAGAGGTATTTTGGTTACGATGCAGAAGGCAGGTGCAGCTACCGGCTTGATGAGAACAAAAACCTCATCAGGACCACCTACAACATGGACGGTAATCCCGTGCTCATGACAGGAAGCAGGAATGCAGGCATCAGGGATGCCATGGAGGATAACCGTCAGAACGCAGAACCCGAAATACGAAGCGTCTATACGTATGATGAACGCGGATTCCTCACCAGTGATTCAGAAGGCGGGACCGTCTACCATTACACAAGGGACAGCGAAGGAAGGATCCTGACCAAGAGCGCATGGGGAAAGACACTGTATGAAACCTCTTACGGAGCAGACGGAAAGCCATCAGGTATCGTTGCACAAGGTGTAAGAACGGATTATACTTATGATGCAGCAGGAAGACTTAAAAAGCTTGTATCAGATAATGGCCTGAGCGTACAATACCGTTATGACCGCAACGGAATGCAGACACAGATGCTGTATGGCAACGGCCTGGTAACTGCCTATACCTATGACAGCAGAAGCCGTCTTACCGGAATGCGGTCAGGCTTTCCAGACCGGACACCGCTGTTTGATGCTTCTTATACCTATGATGCATCTGGAAACAGGACCGACAGGCAGGAAACCGTGCATGGAAATCATGGCACACATAAAACGCCAGTCACTACGGCTTACGGCTATGACAGCATGAACCGTCTTGTGTCCGAAAACTGTGGGAACAGCAGGATATCGTATAAATATGACCTGTCAGGAAACAGAATCAGCAGAGATACAGATGGCAGGACAGAGAACTATCTTTACAACAGTCGGAACCAACTGACACAGTTAACAGGTGATGATAAGAACATCAGTTATACTTACGACCCTGCCGGAAATCTGACGGAGGAACACAGCACAGAGCATAAAAAAATCTACTCTTATGATACCTATAACCGAAACACAGAAATAAACGGTAATGATTTTACGCAGAAAAACCATTATGATGCAGAGGGATACCGTTATTCTATAGAAGAGAATGACAAGGTAACGAACTTTGTATATCGTCGCGGCATAATGCTTGCGGAACTGGATGAAGCAGGTAATCAGGCAAAAACCTACACTCTCGGTAATGAATATGCAGGGCATGTTAGTGAACTAAATAACAGTTTAACGAGTGAAAACAAAGCTGCTTCTTATTACATCACTGACGAACAGGGCAGTATCAGATACATACTTGACCAGTCGGGAGAAGTACAGAATTACTATCAGTACAGTGCATTTGGTGAAACAATCATTTCAGAAGAAACTACACCAAACCGTCTGAGATACAATACACAGACAGAAGACGAACTGACAGGATTCTATTACCTGAGAGCACGTTACTACGCTCCTGGCATCGGGAGATTCACACAGGAAGATGTCATCTACAATGATGGACTGAACCTGTATGCATACTGTAACAGCAATCCTGTGATGTACAGCGATCCGAGTGGGTTTGCAAAGGAAACATGTAAATCTAAGGTTGGCGGAGAATGTGATAGTGAGAGTGGTAGTAAGGGTGGCTCAGCAACATCAAGACCAACATGGCGACAATCGGAACTCGATGCAGCGACAGATTTTCCAGGTTATGCTGATCAAAAATCATTTATTAATGGGAAAGAGGTTTCTTATGGAACAAAGGGGAGTGTACGTCCGGATTATTACAAGGAGGGATTTAGTGTAGATATAAAAAACTATAACATAGAAAATGCAAGTGGCAGAAGTAATCTTGCACGGAATATTGAAAAACAGTATTATCAAAGAATAGAAAATTTGCCCAATGGAACAAAACAGTCAGTTATGATTGATATTAGAGGTCAAAGTGTCTCGGATGAAGTTTTAAGTGAATTGTATGATGAAATTATGCGGAGAACAAATAATGGCGTTGAAATACTGTTTAAGAAGGACTAGGAGGATAGCGTGGCAGTTGGATTCAAAGTGAAATTTTATTGGTATCAAATAGGGCGTGGTGATTTTTTGCATTCATTCTTTTCTACAGTAGCATATAATTTGGAAAATGGGAATTGGGGAAGTCGCTTTCCAGTAATTATGAACGAATTATATCAAGGGAAAATAGAGTGCGATAATATAGGTAAGGCAATACAAGAATTAAGCATAATCAGAAAAGAGTTAAAAAAATTTAGTCCTGACAGGGTAGTATGGGACATAGAAGATCTGTCAAAACAACCTCCATGGGGAAATGATATTAGTAAAGACATTACAGATTTATCTAATTATTTTGTGACCAGTGATGGGAATGATTTCCTAATTGTTTTTGAGCATGCATTGGAGAAGGCAAAAGAAGTAAATGCTGAAATGCTAATAAAATCTATGTAATAAGGATGTGAAATTTATGTTGATTTATTCTGCGGTAGCATTGCGATGCTTTGTTACTTACCATGCAATATAAAATGTCAGAATGGAGAGGACATGCCCATGTTCATACGAGATTGGAGATGTATTAACAGAACCGTTAGAATGTCTTAATACAGATAATATTATCTTGTGCGAAACAAATGACAATATTATTGAAAAAATGGAGGGGGAATTTAAGTATAAGTTAAGAGGCAAATTAATAGATATGCTGAATGGGATTGTTGAGGTAAAAGGTTTTAAATTACATATTGATGAAGACAAAATCCCAAAAGATATGTCAAATGGAATGTGTATTCAGTTTGAAGCGTCTAGAATTGATATTTGGTAATTTTTGACTTGGATTAGGTGTAAATTATTTTTTCAAAACGCATCGTTTTCATAGCACTTTATGCTGTGAGACAATGCGTTTTTTCTGTGATAATTTTCAAATTCTTTTCCAGACTGTTGATATCGGTCTGCTTCTTGCGAATATCGTGCCCGAAGTCTGCCTTTTGGTCATCTAACATAGAAAAGTGATTCAGTTGGTTCAAAAAATCATAAAGTTACATTATTTGATCACCCCATAGGAATCAGATCGTGGAGAACGACCGGACATTTACCTATGATGCAGCCGGAAAGCTTCTGACCGCTACGGAGACCGAGGATAATTATGGCACCTGCGTCTACACGTTCGAGTATGACCTTATGGGTAACCGTACTTATATGGAGAAAACCCTGAACGGAACGGTTGTGGAGTGGCACAGATATGAGTATAATGAGAGTAACCAGCTGATCTCTGAAAAGCTCTACAATGGCAAGAAGACCACCAGCCTTGCCTACACCTACGATGCAGATGGCAACCGGATCAGTGAGACCGGGCGGATCGGCACGGACAAGGTGAACAAGACTTATGAATACTCCGTAGAGAATCGTCTGGCGGCAGTGCATGACGGGGATGAGCTGCTCCTTGCTGCGGCTTATGACGGTGACGGCAACCGGGTATTCTTATTGAACTATAATCTCCATACCGATGATGACTGGAAGGGTAATTCCGGCAACGGCAACGGGAACAACAAGGACAACTCCGGCAGTGGAAATAAGGGAAACGGAAATTCCGGCAATAACGGCAATGGAAACGGCAACGGTAAGGGGAAGGGCAACAATAAGAAGAACAGCAAGTCCGAGGGCACGGATGATGCAGGCTACGGCAATGCAACCAATGCGGAGGAGAACAACAGCCAGAACCAGTGCGGCATTCTCTTCCCGGTACAGGAGGAAGTCAGCGCTACAGAGGCAGATCTGATCGCCCGGATCAAGACCACCGGTAAGGAAAAAAACTATGAGCTGATCGAGTACTTAAACGACGTCAACCGTGAGCATGCCGAGGTACTGGTCGAGCAGAACATCAATGGCAGGACGGATACCTCTTATATCTACGGAGCGGAGATAAACGGCGGATTCGACCGGATCTTCCTTGACCGGTTCGATGGCAGCACCGGCTACTACCTCTACGATGCCAGAGGAAGTGTCTCCGGCATCACCAATGAAGAGGGACAGGTCTACCAGTCCTACCGTTACAGTGTCACCGGAGAAATCACCTTCGGTGCTCCGCAGTATGAGAACGAATACACCTACAACGGAGAATCCTACAACCCGAATATCGAGAGTCAGTATCTGAGAGCAAGGTACTACTGTGTGGTAACAGCGACCTTCCTCACCGAAGACAGCTACCTGGGCAGCCAGACAGAACCGCTGACACTCAACAGGTATAATTACTGCGTGAGCAGCTATCTGAATTATACGGATCCGAGCGGAAATGAGGTTGAGGTGCTTGAAAGCCTGAAAGGCTGGATAATTGATCCGAATACACAGGCACAAAAGACCATTGAAAACTATGAAAACCAGCGCCTTAGCATAGAAGATGCCATAGAAAGCGGACTGTTAAACAACAGGGCGGGTCAGATATTCCTGGATTATGGAGATGTTGTTATGGGACCGGCGGTGAAGACCCCAGCAGATATCATAGTCATAAGGGAAACGGTAAAAGGAAATTCTGACAGTAAAGAGATGCAGAGGACTGCAACCGCAGGATTTTATGCGGGTTTTGTGGGACAGGGAATTGAATATACCCAGATCATAAGTAATGCAGACTACCAGCTGAGCATGATTATTACATCAGCGAAAGGGGTTAATTCAATTAATAATCCTTTATCATATCTATTGTTTATAAAGGATTTTTCGCTGACGCAGACTTTAGATGCAGCAAAAGCAGGCTTACAGGATGCCTGGAATGGAACCTATGATTCAGCGATTGGAAGAAAAATAGGTGCTGGTACATTTAATTATCTGCTAATGACGATAGGCGGTGCCCAGTTGAAAGGGAAGGGGAATGCCTGCGAAGCGGTAGAGAGTGGTAGTTTTTCTAAAGGAGTCGGTAATCCAGTAGAAGTGGTCGGAAGAGGTAGCACTGGACGAACAGTTCCAAATACATTAAATGAACAAATGGCAATGCATCAAGTAATGTCAAATCCATTGGAGGGAGCAGTAGACATGAGTCAATTGAAAAATCATCCTGTAATAATGAGTGATTCAAGATGGTTGGCATCTGAAGGCTGGGTAAAAATGAGTAATAATGTTAATGGAGTAGAAATTCACTTTGTATATAATAAAATAACAGGTGCATTTGACGATTTTAAATTTAAATAGGAGAATAATGACATGAATGATAAAATATTGTACAAGGATAGTGTCAGTTTATTGTCTTTTGAATCACTGTATTGCATTGGTGGATATGTTACATTCGAGATATTAGTTTCTACTAGTGGATTCGCTGGTAATTGTAACTTTTGCATCGGTGAAAAAACTATTCAAGATTATACTAATTGTTTGGATACCATGATTAGCTTATTGGACGGCGAAGTGATAGTAAGAGACTGTGAAAGCGATGCATTTTTAAAATTCTATTTTGAAAATAACATGAATTTATATGTATTAGGGCAGATAGGAGGAAGCCATGAGGACAATATGCTAAAATTTAAGATGAAGGCTGACCAAACATTGTTATTAGGATTAAAGAATTCGCTTTTGGATTATTAATTGTATAGTATATTGTTTTAATTATGTCTCCACATAAGGACGCGCATCCCCTAAAAATTAAACCACGGTCTTTAAATTAATCGGAAGGGCTCTTACCGAAGGTGATTAATCTATGTACAGAGTACCGAATGCCGGTAGTGAAAATGCTGGCGAAAATAGGTAGAGCAAATGTCAAATATGTGGTGGAATTTTAAGCAGATGCGAGAGTCGGCTTTGGGAAGTGTATTCATTTTTCAAAAGAGAGCTATCGGCTTGGATAATTATAAGAGCAAAGAGTCTCTGTCAAGAGTGGTAGAATATCTAATTTAGATGATGGTTTAAACTTTTCTAACAGAGCATTAGAGCATATGGGAGAAAGCGGAAGACAAGTTCCGATACAAACATTGCAAGATGCAATTAGATATGGAGATGCTATGCCAGACCCTAGAGGTTCAAATACAACGATGTATTATACAACTATGTATAAAAATGGAAAAATGTATAATTTGGAAGTGTTGTATGATGAAATTTCTAATACAGTGTATCACTTTGAGTATGCAAGAAAAGCAATGGGAAACTTGCCAGCAATACCTAAGTAAGGAAGAAGGAGTGATGAAGAAGCATGACAGAAAAAGAGCAGTTATACTATCTGATTAATGGAGTTTTAGATGGCACATATCAGGTTAAGACATTTTGTTCAGAATTTACAAGAGTATATGATTTAGAGGTTGACTATGAGCAGTTGTCTGAACTGGAAAATAAAGAATTTGGAGATTTGTGTGAAATGGCAGGTAGATTTTCTGATGACGAAAAAGAGTTAAAAATTCCAAATATGTTTTTCTCTGAGGAAAGTATTTTGAATAAAGCACAATATGTAAAACAACTATTAGAGTAAGAGTTTGGTAAAAGCCAGCAAGAGTGGTAGTTCTTCCAGATATGATAGAACAGGATATCAGTCGAAGGGAAGAAGCAATAATCTATTTGGAAGAGATAGGAGTACAAGAAGGACAACCAATCTGACTGAATGGAGAAGAAGTATAAGCCAACAAGATATTCACAATGAGATGCGACTCTTCTTGGGAGATGATTATGTCAAGATAGATTCCGGTAAATGGAGAAGCCTTGATGGAACCAGGCAATTTAGAGTAAAACCAGATGATTATTTGGGAAATCATGGAATAGGTCAACCGACCGTACCAAATACACCTCATGTGCATTTCGAGTTTTTGACTCCAAAAAGTAATGGAAATGGTTTTGATGTAATAAAAAATATTCATGTACCTATTAAGTGATTAGAGTTGGAGAATGGAATTATGATTGAAATGTTTAGAAATAACACGATGTCGTTTCTCCTAAAAGTAGATACACAAGGTATTGAAGAAATGCTGAAGTATATCAAAACAGTTTCAGAAAAGAGCGAAGAATATATTCAAATATTATATTCAGGACAGGAAAAAAAATTAACAATAAAGCTTGATTCTGATGTGGATGAAATGATAATTCGTGAAGATGTAGTAGAAATGTGTATGGATGAAGAAGAATTAGAATATTTTGAAGAGAGATTGAAAAATTCTCAAATAAATAAATGTTTTTATCCAGCAGAAATTTGTGAACGAAGGTATAAGAATAAGTGTGTTACCATATATTGTGATATTATTTCTTAAGTGTGAGATATAATAACTGGTATAGGCTTGAAATTTAGGAAGTGGCAAAAGCCAGCAAGGATAATCATAACGATTTCCTGGAAGTTAGAAAATGACACAAACTAAAATGTAACATGTAATAATTTTGTAACATTTTCCTTGACGCCTCCTAAACATCCATGTTACAATGGCACTCACCAGTGGGTGTAAGGGGGATGAAATATTCCCTTAATACCTAAACAAAAACACATAATAGGAGATGTTTCGTAGCTACTATGAGCTATGGTGCATTTCCTATTTTTCCGTTACATGGTAATCCCTACAAAACTGTTCTAAAGCATAACAAATTTTTGAACAGCAGAGAAAGTTATGCCATACCACATTTCTCCCAACGGCTTTGCCGGTGGGTGTTTCTCGGCTTATGCCGTCCTCTGGCGGCATAAGCCCTTTAACCTGCACTATTTTCGACCCTACTTATTTTGGCGGTGTCTTAAGAAATCATGTTTTTTACATTTCCCCAACAAGGCTAAAAATTTCCATTATGGGTAACTACCTCGACTTCGCTCTTAAAATCGCACACAGGGGCGACACAGGCTCTCACAAGGGTAAGAGAAAGTTGTTTTGTCTGTCTAAAAATTGAATTTGTGCATTATTACCGTTTTTCTTCTGTTTTTGGTCTATGGCATAAAGCCAATTCAGCCGCCAAATCGTCAAATTTCCCTCCAATTTTTCAAAAACAAAAATTTTGACTTGCAACCTTTTCTGTTCAGAGTTAACATCACACACCACAAAAGCAATTCGTAAGTCTTTTGTGACTCCTGCGTTCTGCAGGAAATATCCATCTTTATGAAAGTCAGCGGTATTTCTTTTGAAATACTTTGTGCCTGACCAGAAGTAGATAGACTTTACCACTCTTGCCGACCCAGAGACGAAAAGTCAAGGACTTTTTCATCAAATTCACAAAGAAGTCACATTCTGCGGACTTCCTCACGCAGCAGACGCTTGATTTTGTCCTCCATCGTCTCCTTGGCGGTCTGGCTGAAATGCACACGCACGATATAGGTTGTCTTGCCGATCTGCTTTCTGACAGTCGGGCAAGTGGCGGTGT
>OHTI01000267.1_pt1 | contig 30953 bp, 49 predicted proteins | sample 1578941 | NCBI WGS metagenome assembly OHTI01 (sample SAMEA3879609, study PRJEB24766) | human gut metagenome | biome: human-associated habitat; feature: feces | place: USA | collected 1985/1987
AATGGGCGGGGAGCGGTACAAATCCCCGCTCCCCCGTCAGGGCTTATTCGGTGATAAGATACTCAAGTTCCAGATCAATGAGCAGTTCCTTGACCTGTTCCTTGATGAGAGCAGGAACGCTCTCGTAGGTACGCTTGCCCTTGGTAATCAGAGCTACATAGATCACAGCCATCTTGTCAACCTCCTTTCTGTTTACGAAAATGAGATACCATCCGAATATGCGGAGGAACATTACTGCGCCTCCAACAGCTTCTTGACTTCCTCACGAAGCTGATTCGGAACATCGTCGATGGTCTTGAGACCCTTCATGATGAGAGAAGCGTAAATCTTAGCCATATCAGATACCTCCAAGAATCAGTTCATACACTTCGGCAAGAGCCATCTGCACATCGGTGATGCTGTCCATGCTGGAACTCATCAGCTTGTTCAGACGTTCCATCGCCTTTTCCTGAGCGGTCTTCTCACCAAGCACAAACCAAGAGCGTCCACCGTCAACACGGTTGCTCATAAGTCTCATGTCGGTAAAGGTTTCGGTGGTTTCACCGTCCGTGATCGTCACGGAATCAAGGTTGCCGTCGAAGACAGAATCCTCGATGATACCGGGGGCGATGTAGTTATTGCCATTGAGTTCGAGGTTTTCCAGCTTCGTGCCATTAGCCAGAATGATCGTGTACATTACGGTATACCTCCTTTAAGTCAGCGTAGAGCGTGTTCATGTTCTCTCGCTGCTGTTTACTCATGATGCGATAGTGATTGCACATCCACGATTTGAACAGGAGTTCAAAATCTCGTTCATCGAGCTTACCCGCCAGCTTTTTCAGCTTTCGGCGCATCGTAGTCAACCGCTTCGGATTGATCTTCTGAATGATTCTACCTGTATCGGTGAGAGAATACTGGACTTGCAGATATCTCCATAGGCTAGAGAGCTTGCAAATATGGGTCTTGCGCGTATTCACGGTGATGCCAATTTCATCAGCGATATGAATGACGTTTTCAAGCACGTCTTCAAGAAACGCTTTATCCTCATGAATGATATAGCTATCGTCCATATACCGACCATATAGCTTTATGCCTCTGACAATCTTGATGTAGTTGTCAATCGGAATGGGATAGATGATTCCAGCAACCTGCGCGACCTGATCTCCAATGTTCAAATGCTTGTACATGAACTTTTCGCCAGTTAGAAGGGATTTGTCGATCTTCTCATACTCCAATGAGTTGAAAACTCTCTGCATACATCCTGCGTATTCCTCATCCGACATGTAGGACACATCAACCTTGGAACGGTCTATTACCTTCCTTAGAAAACGTAAAGCCTCCTCGTCAGAGATATACTTCTCGAACTGCTTCATCAGCACATCATGACGAATATTGTCATAGTATTTCGAGAAATCCATCAGCAGGATATAGCCCTCATTGGACTGATGTTTCATGTAGTATTTACGCAGATGAACCAGCAATCGTCTCCGGGCAAAGTCAATGCCTTTTCCTTTGATACTTGCGCTGTTATCATAGATCAGATACTTTCTGACCGCAGGAGTAAGGATTTCATCACACAAGGCGTGTTTTGTAATCCTATCCTTAATCTGCTCTCCCGTAATCCTTCTCACTTTTCCTCTTTCATGAAGCGTAAACTCCGTGTTCCCTTGGAACGTGTAAGTATCGCTTTCAAGTTCTCTCTGCATGTCAGAGAGTCCGAGGAGATAGGTCATCTCAAATCTCTGTACCTGCGGTTTCCAATCACTATTTTGTTTAGCTCTAAGAAAACTTTCGTAGAGCAGGTTTCCATCAGATATTTCACGCTGATAACCACAGTTCTCGTAAGAAGTGGTGTCGTGTTTGGTATTTACCATAAGGAGGGACAATCTCTCCTTTCTCTGTCCGCAGAGCGCTCAAATGGCTATTAAACTGCGGAATCGAAATCGGGGCGAACGCCATTAGCGTTAGAAGCGTTGTTGTAGTTCGCATTGCCGTTGTTGTTGACATTGGCGAAATTAGCAGCGGAATCAGAGATTGCCCCTTTGAATTTGTTATCCGATTTTCTCCATCCCTTAATAAGATTGATTTCCGTCTGTACCATCTGACCGAAACGCATGAACGTGTTCACGTCCACGGGAAGCGTCTCTATCGCATACTGCAATTCCTGTACCAAACGGTAACATTGTCCAATCGCCTCCTCTTGATGGAGTCTGCGCCGAATCAATTCTTCCCGACAAGTAGGATAAATGCTGTTGGCGATGTACACTTCCTTGGTGATCTCCCTCAAACAATTCACAATGGTCTGCCGCTGATCGTATATAAACCAATCATCAAAGGCATCAAGGCGCTGTTTGATTTTATCGAGGTGTTCACGTTCGGTCTCATTCAGTTCCCGGTATTCTCTGCCATTGAAACGCCGAAGCAGTCTCTTTTCAGATTTTTCGTAACTGTATCCGAAATCTCTAAGCAGAAGATCGGTAATTTCTCGTCGCATCTTATACAGATGGTGAAACACTTCAAACTGAGAGGGTTTGCGTTTACTCTTTAATACAGACATGAGATTTACTCCTTACCACACCCCACAAGGGGGTGTGGATTTTAGATTAACAGATGGAGAAAGCGGGGCGAACGCCAAGAGAGTAAGAAGCGTAGTGGAAGCCCGCATTGCCGTAGCCGCCGACAAGGGCGAAATAAGCAGCGGAAACAACATCGCGCAGCCAATAGCTCATTCGGTTCGAGATCAGATCGGGTCTGAACTTGAACAGCGGGTACTGACTCTTATCCACGGTGTAGCTATTCGGCAGAGCCGTGCCATTGAGCATGTTGCCGAAAATCTTGCAGCCATAGACGTTCTGCTCCGTCATCAGTTCCACGGTACTGTCGTACCAACTGCCGCCAGAAGCGTAGTTATCGGTCACGGCGTTCTGTAAATACTGACGGTGATTCAGAATGTGAGAAGAACCGAACGCCGCATTGATGGTGGTTTTCACAGCAGGGAGATGCGTGGTATACATCTTCGAGCCAACATACGCGCCAGTAGTCACGTTGCTGTCGTTCATACCCTTGCTCTCACCGATGCCAGAATCAGGCACAAGCGTCACATGATGAGTATCGCAACTCGTATCGCCAGTTCGATAATAGTAATCGAACGCCGCAATACGGTAATTGATACCACCAATCGTCCAGTAATCACCGATGTACATATCATCGAACGTACCAGCCGCAATCGCCGCAAACTGCTCGGTTGTTACAGCATTACCGAGATTCTTGCCGCGATAAATCGCGTTGTGAGAACCAGCGCACTCCACCACGGGGCGAATATCATCCGAGACGAGTGTAACTCTACCATCGTCTCCTTCGGGGATTTTTCCGTTAATCAGCGGAACAACGTATCCAAGGGATACTTCGTTGAAATTCAGAGCCATGTTTTTCTCCTTTCGTTAGGAAATGGTATACACAAGCTGACGATCTTTGATGGAGAGAGGAGGCGGTTCATAACCTTCCGCATACCGAACCACAAGCTGACGGTCAGCATTGATGTAAAATACATAGCCGCTGGTCAGCGCTTCTTCGATACGCTCCTCAAGATCGTTCATGTTCGCAGCGCTGAAAGCATCGCCCTCAGCCGTAACCTCACCTTCTTCGCGGGTAACATCGACAAGCATCTGCTCACCCGTTTCGGTGTTCGTAAGCCGTCTGCGACCAAGATTCGCCGCTGCTCGGTCTGTCCAAACCTTGCGTTCAAACATCTCGCTTCACCTCCTCTCTCAAATCAGATGATTCCTACTGGCTCACCGCCAAATAGTTCATTTCCACAGAACATGTACTCGTTCGCATGTCGGTGAATCCTGCGATACAGATACAGGCAAGCCCTTTCGATGCGGTTGAGTTCGATGTAATCAATGCTCTTGCCGCCAGCGACAAACACCTTCGTCTCACCCAAGTCCATGTTCTCGGTCAACATGTTCAGCCTTTCAAGGTTCTGTTCAAGACGGTTGAGATCGCTTGCCAGCAGCCAGCTTATAACCGTCTTATCGGGGGTGGGTTCAAGTTCAAAATGCTCGAAGTAATTCTTGGCAATATCCTTGAGATATTCGTAATTACCTCGAATCCTGTCCCAATCGGCAACATTGAAATAATCTTTCAACGTCCAGTCCGTCTTGGGTTCAATCCATACGCTCATTACGTTGTCCTCCTTGTCACCAACCTGCCAGACAAAGAACCATTAAATCGAACAACCTGCTTGCAGATACGAACGCGCATGTTGTCTACATACTTGCTCTCCTGATAGATGATGTCGTTCGGGTCAAGTTCCGGGTTGCCTCTCGTATCGAACTCATACACGATGTTGTTCTGATAATAGGCGGCAAGCCATTCTGTCAGTTCTTTGGCGGCGTTCATATCGCAAATCAGGGGATTCTCCCAAGTTTTCACATCTCCGCGCTGCTGCACAGCCTGAGAGTAAACGGAAGTTGTCACGTTATACTTGTTGCCTGAAATATTGAGCTTAAACGTGCCGCCAGATGCGAAGCGAACCTTTGCATAGTAAGCGCCAGTATCCACGATGGAACATTGTTCGCCCGTCTCAATCGCCGCCGTGTAGTTGTAGCACGGTTCTTCGATATAGAACGTCATCTCCTCACCAGCGGAAACCGTCACTTCCTCGCTGAAAAGGTTATCCACCACATCGCTATTTCCATAGAAGAACGCAACCGTATCAATGCGCTTAACGCTCCTCTCGTTCGTGCTGATGGGGTAAGAGATCATGTCGTTCTTGTCCAGCGTGAAATCGCTGACCTTCTCGAAGTTCATGTATTCCACTTCCACAGGCTGATACGGCTTTTGCGTTTCAATGAAGCGAACATACATCGCATCAAATGCCTTGAAGGAAATCGACAAGTACATTTCCTTAGTGATATCGGTGATGGTGTGATACTCCACGCGATTTCCGTCATGGTAGGTTTCAATCAAGATTCTCGCAGGAATGACCTGTCCGAATCTCAGGCTCAAACCGACACGCTGCGTCGCTGTCTCCTGCCTAATGATGATCGTGGGCGTATTGGCAAACGTGCAATCCGCTCGGCTGATCTCAGCGCTTACAAAGCCTGTATACAGGTCGTACACGCCGTTTTCAGGAGAAAGATACACCTGCGTGTTGTCGGAGGAAATGAAATCCGTATGGAACAGCGCGTAGCGCTGCTTGACTTGCTTCTCCTTAATGTTCTCGTAATGCGACCAAGGCGCTTCGGCATTGACACTCATTTCGAGATCGGGAAGGAAAGAAGAAACAATCTGAGGAATACCCTCGCGGCTGATAGAGAGAACGCACCTTGCCGCATTTGCGATGATTTGCAACGCTTCCTTGTGCGTTACGCGAGGGATAGGATTCTTGGTGAAAAGCCCTTCCAGATACGGGTCAATGTAATATCCTTCGATTCCTGCGTCTTTGAAAACATCCTCTGCCAGAGCATAGAGGCTGATTCCATTGGGACGAACCTGTCCCTTGGAATACTTTTCTTCCATCGTTCGCAGAACGTCGGTGCTTGTAATAACCGCCTGTCTGTTATCAGCAGACCACTCGCTGATGTAGCAGTTCGCAGCCTGAAACCACTCGATTTCCCCATTGGGAAGTGTCATGCCGTAATGAACCTGCATCGGCATCGTGCTGTCGAGGTAGTTGATAACAGAGGAAGGGTTATCCGGGTCGAAATACTGATCGTAATTTTTGAGAGTTACAGAGAAATCTACCTGCGGCATATCCTCGGAAACCTCGCTCACAAACGTCTTCCATTCCGAATCCAGAATATCGTCGTTCGTGTAGATCAGGCCGTATCCAAACAGGATGCTTTTCATTCTGAGCCTTGAAGTCTCAAGACTCATCTTTGTGAAGCGGAATCGCATAAAGCTGATGAACTCGAAGGAATCCTCAGTCACCCACTCAACGCCTGTTTCATTGGTATAAGCGGTTGTGCCGTTGTCGGTCTGAATGGTGAACTCCGTAGGATAGGCGTTCTCGTCAAAACCGAGGGTAATACCCTTCACATCGACAGGAGCAGAGAAGGTAAGAAGCACCTCAAACGGGTCTTGGCTCACGGGAAGCTGACTGACCAGTCCCGTATCCATGAGCAATTCCCCGTTCTCAGGAAGAAGGTACTGATTACCGCTTGCGCTGCAACAGTCAAATGCGGCGTAACTGTCCTGTACAACTGTTGTACCAATGAGTTTATCGCTGGAAAAGTAGGTGGTTTCCTCATGACTCAGGGAAGCGCGATTCTGTGCTTCGTGATTGACTACGCCCAGCGTGACGCGCATGTAGGAACGCTCACGCAAGGTCTCTTTCATCGCTTGCTTATACAGCGCACTCACATTTTGCATCGTCATTCACCTACGTCGATGATGTTCACCTTGCAGTTCCGATAATGGGTGGGCAAGCCATCCTCACCAACCCAATACGGCTCTGCCGTTCGATCACCGGGATACATTTTCAGGGTTTTCCACCCGTTTGTTACGGGGTCTGGAAATCGTACTGTCGCATAAAACCCGGAAAAGCATTGGAGGATGGTAGACCATTGCTCTGCACTCAGCCAAGGCCATACGAGAGCATTGAGCTTGTATTGGTCACGACCAATCTTCTGGCCTACCACCACTCCGTTTGCGTTTCGAGCAGAATCGACAAGCGTAGCGACCATTATTTCCAGCCCACGAGCGGGATACGGGATTGCAGTCCCGTTGACATAAATCATGCTCTGCATACGCTGTCCCTCCTGTTATTTTGCGAATTGATAGCCCTTGGTCTTGGCTACCTTCTGTTGGTTCTTGTAAAGCGTCTCGCCGTCCAGATACACATTCACGTTCGGCGTGTTATCGCCCTCGCTCATGGCATCGCGTACAGCCAGATATACGCCTTGACTGACCGCCTCAACGATCTGATCGTTATTGGCAACCGCCGTCTTACCGCCGATATTGCCGACCAACTCAGCGCCAGCTTCACGAGCTACGAAAAGCTGACCAGCGGTGGGGAAACCGCCCATTGCATAGAAATCAAGATTCGGCTTGGGTACTTTTACAGTCGTACCTTCAACCGTCTTACTGCTGGTACTCCAACTGATGTGAAAATCAGGCATACTGATCGACTTCAAACCGTTTTTGAAACCATTTGCTGCGGTCTGACCCGCGCTATACCATCCAGCGTTCTTGATATCACTGATGATGGGGTCGATGATATTGTTGCCGAACCAATCTGGCATACCACTCCAAGCACTCTGAGCGCTGCTCTTTGCGGAGGAGAAAGCGCTACTCATACTTGAGCCGAGAGAATTAAACGTCGTGGTGATCGGATTCTTTACGTTGGTCGTAAACCAACTCGGAACGGTCTGCCACGATGTCTGCGTATTGGTCTTCGCCGTTCCCATCTTCGTCTGAATATCCGTCTGCAAGAGCGAGAACTGATTGGTCAGCGGAGTTTTGATGCTGGTGGTAAACCAGCTTGGCAGCGTGTTCCAAGTAAGCTGAATCATGGTTTTTGCCGTAGTGAACTTCGTCTGCATCTCGGTTTGCATGAGCGCAACCGCATTGGAGATCGGAGTCTTTACGCTGGTCGTAAACCAGCTTGGCATCTGCGTCCAAGTAGAGGTGACGCTGGTGTACGTTCCTTCAAACGCCTTAACAATGTTCGAGCAGAGCGTACCGAACGTAACCGCAACGGACGAGGCCGTAGTAGCCACGGTAGAGTCAAGCGTGTTCGCCATCGCCTCAATCGCCGCAACACCATCAGCCGCCGTCGTATTGACGTTGGAAGTGACATTCGCACAAGCCGTATCAACACCCGTTGTCATAGTAGTCTGAGCGGTATCAATGGTATTCGAGATCGTAGTGTTCACGCCACTTGCCGCAGTTTCCGCAGCAGTAGTAACTCCGCTTTGACCTTCGGTAAGGCCAGTTTCCAGCGTACTCAGGTAAGCGTCACTCGTCTGACTTGCAGCAGACGTTGCCGCAGTCACAGCAGAAGGCGTAGCATCTTCAAATGCCGTAGCCGCTGTTGCACCAGCATTTACGCCAAGTTGTTCAGCCGCAGCTTCAACACCCGGCGTACCGCTTTGGATTCCCGTGCTGAGATAGGCAGAAAGATCGATACCCAAACTGCTGAACGTGGAAAGAAGCTGAGGTGTAACTTCAAGCGTCTTCTGACCTAACGTATCGCTCATCAGCGTGATCGTATCATGAGTAGCACTCACGATAGAGATACTTCCGTTCGTGATACCCGTAGCGAGAACACCAGACAGATCGTAACCAAGCTGCTGGAAAATCGCATAAGTCTTCTGAGAACCGAAAAGCTGTTCCATTGAGCTATAAAGCTGAGTCTGTGTATCCGTAGTCAGGATATCCCAACCTGTAATACCCAAAGTATCACTTGCTTGCATGAGAATTTTAAAATCATCCTCGCTCATGGAATTATCCAAGCTCTCATAAAAGACCGTACTAAACGCATGACAGGCTTCGTCGATTGTCATTCGTTCGGCATCTCCCACGGTCATATGCGTGTGAAGCCATTGATTCAAGAAGAAATCATCTTCAATTTCCGTGAGATTTGTTCCGAAGATATCCTTCATCGCAGAAATCAAAGACAGTCTACCCGGCTCAATCGCTGCACTCGTCGCCGCATCAACGGAAGCGGCGATATCCCAATGCTCAAGTTGAGTATTGATCTGATCAAGCATTTGTTGCGTCTTTTCAGCATTAACCGTATCACCGATAGAATCGTAATACGCCTTAGCCTCAGTCAAACCAGCAGCATACGCCACCGCATCTGCGTAGGCTTGTTTTTCGAGCTTGGTATAGGACTCACTCAACTCACCAACCATTGTCTGATAGGAATCGAGTACACCCGAAAAGCTCTCTCTCGTTAGGTCAGACAGAAGAATGTTCATGCCAGCGCCAAATTCGCCGCTGATCTTACCCTGAGCAACCGCCGTCTCAATTCGATTCAGCCAACCGCTCAATTCAGCAATCATGAACTTCTCATTGTCAGTAAGACCTTCCGAAATACCCTTTGCAATATACTCGCTCAGGCTTTTACCGATTGATAGCGCCGTTTGGTTCAGCATTTCATTAGAAAGGCCGACAGCCGCAACAAGATCGGTGGAAAGAGCGTTGCCCTCGGCATCCATCGGGGGAACGAGAGATACGGCAAGCTCAATGGTACTCTGTTGAGAGTTAATCAGGTTTTGCAGAGAAGCAATGATACCATTTTCACCCGTGAGCTGTTCTTGCATAGCGGTGAGTTTTCCAGCGGAATCGTCCACCGTTACCCCCAGCTTAATCAGATTCAGCCCGGAATTGAACTCCGTGATCTTGGTCTCAAGATTCTGCCTTGCGGTTTCTTCGTTCTCAATCGTTGTGTCAATCACATTGATGGTGGAAGTCACATCGAAATTAAACATTTTTTCTGCAAACTGCTGCTGTTCGAGAGCAGTCAGAGCAACCTTTCCCCAAGCTAGCGCCATCTTGACGTTGTTTTTCTGTACGCTGATACCCGTCAAAGTAGCTACAATAGCGAGTGTTCCGGCAACGGCAAAACCGATTCCAGCGCCAGCAACGAGCGATACGCCCAAAGCCTTTGCAATGATGCCGCCAGCAAATGCACCCTTAATAGCAGAGATGATGCCCAAGCCAACTGCATTTCCGCTAAATCCATCCGCAGAGACATTATCGTAAATCGCCTTAATGCTGGTCATTGCGCTGATAGCCACCGTAGCCGCAGCCGAGTAGTAACCCGCCTGACCGCCGTAGGTGCTTTTCATAACCTTTCCGACGATGAACGAACTCAGCGCCGTGGAAAGACCATCTGCAATGAGATAACCGAACTTGCCCGACTCCATATACTTGTTATCAAACTGATAAACAAGACTCGCCATGACAACAATCGTGCCAACCGAGACCGCCGCGCCAAGAATCTTCGTAAGGTCTGCTCGAATCGAACCGAGATCGGGAATCAGCGCCTTAGCGACTTTCCACATAATCATCGCTGCGCCGATTGCTTCGGCACAGGCAAGGATTTCGTCGAGATGTTCCTTAATCCAATCGAGGAACGGCTGAATCTTCTTCATGATCGCGTCAACTCGTGCCGACACCGCATTACCGATGAAGTCGTATTCCGGGAGTTCAAAATCAAACCCACCGCCGCCTCCACCGCCAGAACCGCCGCCTCCACCAGACGTATTATCGTCATTGAGAACGTTCAGTTCATCGAATCCCATCAGATAGCTCTTGAGCTTCTTCGCTGCACCACCAGCGTTATCGAGATTATCGGCAAGATCACCCGCACCACCGCCCATGTTCTCGAAGGTATCGGAGTAATCCACGGAGGGAAGTACAAATCCGAACAGAGAAGCAATCGCGGAGGCCACAAACTGAATCGCCTTAGCAACCGCAATCGCCACAGGCAGAACGGCGTTCAAAATCGGGATGAAGATGTTGCCTACGGCTCGTGCCGCTTGGGTTACGGTAGCTTGGAACACACGAAGCTGATTCTTCGGAGCGTCCAGAGTACGAGCCATATCACCCTGAGCATGAGTAACCTGCGTCATCACCGCATAGTAACGAAGCTGTGCTTTCTCAGCCTGAGTCATGCTATTGAACGCCTTGTCGATACCAAGGCTCAATGCAATCGCTTCAAGACGGGCTTGGCTCAGATCGTAACCAAGGCGACGAAGCGGCTCAAGCTCACCAGAGATACCAGATTGGAGCTTTTGCATCGCGTCTTCAATACCGATATTGAAGAACGAACTGATGTCATAGCCAAGCTGTGTCAGGTTCTTGCTCATGGTGTACGCACGATCACCGACAACACCAAAGCCTGTCGCCAACGTCATGAAGATACCCTGATTACGCATCCATTCGCCGGGGTCAAGACCCATCACATCAGCGACCTTATCAGCGTATTTCTGAGCCGCCTGAGCATATTTACCCATAGAGGCGTTGAACAGGTTGATATCTTCGACATACTGATTAGATTTGTCGATTGCGGAAGCAATCTTAGACGCAACAGCTTTCACAGCGGTAGCCGCCATAGAAAGACGTGCGTACAAACCGACATAAGAATCAGAAGCCCTTGCGTTCGCCGTGCTCAGAGCATTGGTGCTTGTCACCAACCTCTGTGCCTGAGACGGGAATCTGCTAAATGCGCCGCTGATCTGATTCATTTGAGAAGCAAGAGGTTGCAGCGCCGTAGACAACTGCCTGATCTTGGTCTCAAATGCTGTCATATCAAGAGCGTTCAGAGCTTCCATTACCTTCGGCAGTTTGCTCAGTTCCGAGAACGCAGTAATCTTACCGAGATTCGTCAGGGGAACAAGTTCCTCAGCAAGATTGCCGAACTTCGTAAGATCAGGGGCTTTCAGCTTATCAGCCGCCTCCGCAAGTCTTACGATCTGATTGGCAATCGAGGACGAAATCTTAATGTTCTGGATTTTAGAGAGCGTACCAATCGCATTTGCCAGCGCTTCAACCCTGCCGAGATTATCAATATTCATCTTATTCACCGCTTCGGTGATCTTCGTGAGACTCGCAGCGATGGTAGGAGAAATCTTGACATTTCCCATGGAAGACAGGGAAGAAAGCGCCGGGGTAAGTTCTCTCAGAGAACTAATCCCTTGACCATTGAGCTTGCTGCTTGCCGCACCAATGGATTCAATGGTCTTTGCAATGGTAGAAGACAGCTTGAGACCCTTTACGGAAGATAGACCGCCAAGAGCGTTCGTCAGTTCACGCACCTTTGTGATGGACTGAGAGTTCATGCCCTTGAGCGTAGCATCCAGCTTGGTCAGCGTCTTATCGAGCTTATTCAGCCCTGCGCTTCCCATCGTAGCCGTCTTCAATCTGCCGAGAGTATTTACCAACGCATCCAATCCCTTTTCTGCGCTTTGAGAACTGGATTGGACTTCAAGTTCCAACGAATCAATGGTCGTTCCCATGTGCGTTAGCTCCTCTCGTCATAAACTCGTTATGATTTCGGGGAAGGTGGTGCAAACTTTTTATTCATCTGCATCATCATCGCTTCCATGTAGCTCTTGCCCTTGGAACTGACGGCACGTTGCTTATGCTCTTTTTCTTTCTTCTGAGCCTTAACAGACAACGGGAAAGGAGCATCCGCATACGGCTTGGCTTTCGTTCCCTTCTTCGCAAACGCTTGAAAGATCGGGGCAACGTCACACAAAGCGCTGTAAACGTACAATCCCTGCAACCACAACTGTTGATTGAGCCTTTCTTTTCGCATTTCCTCGGCCTTGCGATAATACTTGCACAGCATCGGGTCATCGTCCCAATACTGCTGCGCTGTCATACCGATAGAAAGGTAATAAGGAAACTGCTCGTAGAAACGCTCGGTGTAAGTGGAAACGGGAGCAGAACCGTTGCCAGTCCCGCTCCCTTCGGAATAAGACAGCGAGCCACTTACCAACTGGCCGTCCAGTTCAGGTTTCCCTCGTTTTCCTCCGGGTCATCCAGCAGAGCTTCAATCGGCTCGTTGTACATCTCAGACAGCTTGCCGATAAGCTCCTGCCTGTTGGTCATCTTGCCGTAGATTTCATTGATAAGCTCCTGCTTAACCCAAGGATGGTTAGCGATGAACGCGCCAGCGAACAGCGCGGGAAGCGTAGTCATCGGCTTATCGCGCATCTCGGTAGCATTGAAACCGTTACGCTCCATGCGCTCAACGCTGCGGCGAGTATACTCAAGGGTATACTCCTTGTCCTTGTAAGTGAACTTCAACTGCTTACTCATTTTCTTTTCCTCCTGTTATGTTGTTGGGTGGTTCAGGGCTAAGGTTTTGTGCCTTAGCCCTGATTTCATTTACGCATCCGCAGCCGCCGTGATCGGGGTAGACGGAGCAATGGTGATGGTCATGTCAACCACCTCATTGACACCGCCACCAACCGGGAACACGGAAAGCTGACCCTTGAACTCGAACTTGCCGTCAGAGCCAGTCGGAGTCAGAACATTCGCTTCCTCAGTACCACCGAACCACACAGCGAAATCATGCTCAACACCGTCAAGCTCCTTGAGCTTGGCGAAGTCGGTCTTGGTGTAGTTCGCGGTAAACTCAAGGGCATCAAGATTCTGAATACCCGGAATGTAGGTCTGCATCTTGTCAGAGAGCGTGGTGGTTTCCAGCATCTCAGGCGCACCGCCGAGATCAGGGAAATCCTTGATGTCCACCAGCTTCTCATAGGCGGCATCCTTCTTCATCATGAGGAATACCTTGTAAGTGCTGATCGCCATGATAATTACCTCCTATACACTTTTTTATCTTTGGAAACAACAGCCCGGTAGCGGGAAACCATACGATAAATCGTAGGGTCAAGCGCATTAGGGGCGGGATTCTGCATGATTCGCGTGAATCCCATCGCTGCCATTTCCTCGTCAACTACTCCCATAATGGCCTTACATTCGGCTTTCTTACCTTTCGCTTTGTTAGAATATGTATTGACTTCATACATCAACGTAGCGTGGTTTTCAACCGAATCGCTGGTCTGTGTTCTCTGCAAAGGGGTATTATCGGCTTCGACGATAGAAGCAAAAGGAAACTGAGACGGAGAAAGAACAAACTCACCCGCAACACCGATTCCATCGAAGGTTTTTCTCAAACGCTTCGCAACTCTATCGTAGATTTCGTTTTCCACATCAATCATGAGCCAAACACCTCCTTTGCAATGTTTGCTATGTCTGCACACACCTCTTTCATGGCGTTATACATCGGCATGACGGCGGGAGTACCATGTGTCAACCTCAACTCACCGTCTTCATAGAAGCCCCACACATTTTTCGCACCATGTCCTTTACCATAGCTTCCGATGGTCATTCCAAGTTCCGCTCCCTTCGGATGCGGACTAGAACCCACCGAACCGTTGTAGTACACACCTGCACCAAATTCGATAAACGCCGCATCATCGCCAATGGCAATGATTACGGATATACCGCCTCGCTCGTCCACCTGAACGTCAACCGACCCATTTCGCATTTCACCGTTGATGAGATCAGTAACGATTGCAGAAGAAAACCCCTGAGCCGCTTTCCACGCGATGAGCGTAGCCACGCGCTCCCTGAGAAGTTCCGTTTTCCTTACGATCTCAGCTTTGTACTGCTGGACTTCACGAATTGCCTTGTCAATGCTGCTAGGGTCAAGCGTGAAGGAAATTACCTTCTTAGCCACTAACAGACACCTTCTTCACGGCGATGGAAATGCTGTTAAGCGTCGGAGCGACCTTCTCCACAAGATAATCCCAAGGGGTAATGATCTTGCCCTTGTCATCTCGTGCCAGCGTTCCATCTTCCGTAAGCTGAGGCATCGTATCAATCCAGAGAACGGAATGTTCATCAATCGGAGGGAAGGGCTTCTCTATGACGATGACCTTATCATAGGCAACATCTTCACCGAACTGACGGATGTTCGTTTCGCCCTTCGCAGCGGAGATATTAGCTTTCAGATCGACAGGGTTGCCGTAAATCACTTCATACTGACCTGTATCGTTACCGTACTCGTCAAGAAGTGATTCTTTTCGCAAATACAGAGCGTAGAAGAACGGAGTTTTATTACGGTTCAAACAGCGCATTTCAGATCACCTTCGCAATCGGAATGACGTGACTGCGGATATAGGCAATCATGTCCTCGTATTTGAAAGTGCGAGAAATACCGTTCTCGCTATGACTCGTTTGATTCTCTGCTCCGCTCTGCGAATACCCGGCAACAACTGCCGATACTTGGGTCATCTCATACTCGGCAGGAACTTCTTTCGGGGTTTCCGTAGAGTATGAGTATCGCCAAGCCAAAATCTCACGCTTAGAAGCGTCGAGGTAGGCCGTCAATCGCTTGTCCTCAGAAGTGTCATCAAACCCAAGCATGGATTTAATCATCGACAGCTTATCGGTGTCACTCATTTCGGCCTACCTCCTTCGCTTTATTCCTCGGTGGACTCGGAAACCTGAGCTTCCTCAGCGGTCTTCACCGCATCGGTGTTCTTGGTTTCCTCGGTGGACTCAGCGGTCTTCTCAGCCTTGGCCTTACGACCGCCCTTCTTCTTTTCATCCACCACAGTAGCGCCATTCTTCACAAACTCCGTTACATCGGCAACTTCAATCGGCATGTTCGGCGCGTAACGCTTGCCGTTGAACTTGACGGAATACGGATACTTCACAACCGCCATATTAGAACACCTTCAGGACGTAGGTTTCCTCCATGCGCTCGTAAGACGGCAGCACGATCTCGGAAACCGTAGTCTTGGTATTCACAGGGTCAGTAGTGACGGTAACGGCAACGGCAACGCCGTCGCCCATGACGGAAACATCAGCCTGAGCATTGCCAAGCAGAGTGCGCTCCTCCGGGGTCACGCCGCGCCAAGTGTTGCCGAGGCCACCCTGCGGAATGAGGGTGCAATAACCGTCCTCATAGAACTTGTGAACCTGACCAGCCTCGTCCTTATACTGCTTGGTATACACCAGAACAGTCAGGCCAAGCTCGGTCTTGAGCAGTTCCTTCACACGAGCATCATTCATGAAGACGTTCGCAGTCACGTTCTGCGCCAGAATAGCGCCGCGAACCTTGGCGTTCGCCTTAACGTGATTGAAGGTGGCACGGCTCATAATCACAGAAGTGGGACGAGAGCCAGTCTTCGCTTCCACAGCATCCATCGCCACGGTCAGATCGTCCATCGGGTCAGAGTTCTCATGGTCAGTCCACTTGTCGGTATCGCCAGCAAGCTCCATGTAGTTCTCAGCCTGATAAGAGCCATCCTTATCGTAGTCATAGGAATACTGCACACCGTTCGCAGCAAGCACGATCATCGGCTTACCACCATTGACGGGGCAAAGAAGCTGCATACGCATACGCTCGGCAACGACCTCAGCACCCTCAAGCAGAGTGTCGGTATCGTCGAAAATACGAGCAATCACGTCAGCGGCATAGGGGTCATTGGAGTCCTTCACGCGCATGATCTCCTGCTCGTCAGCTTCCTTGACCAGCATAGACTCACGGAAGAACGCCATCTCGGTCTCGTCGATCTTGAAGCCCTCGCGGGAACGCAGAACGGACTTCGCGTCGAAGTTAGACGGAGCAAGGGAAACGGGAACACCCTTGTGACCACGAATCCACTTGAGGTCAAGACCCATCTTCTTCTTGTTCGGGAAAAGAGCCTGACCGAGATAAGCGATTCGGTTGGAGGCGGTTTCAGTCCAATGGGACGCTACCGCCCTAGCGCCGAAAATGTCAGTAATCTTCATCGGTTATCCTCCTTAGCAGAAAACAACATTCTTGAGCGCGGTCTTCGCTTCCTCAGCGATAGTCACGCCAGAATGAGTCTGAGCGCGTTCGGTGTGGATATAGCCACCGATCACGATAGTACCCAGCGGACGCTCCTCATGAACGTCCATGAGCAGAATACCAGCAGCGTTCGCGGTATTGGCAATAGTGCCGTCGAGCGCGATAGGAGTACCCGCCTTGCATACACCATCGGTGAACGCAGCGGTATCCAGCGTCAGCGCACGACCCGTGTACTCGCTGTTGAACAGGATTTCGACGGTGTTAGCTACAACACGCCGAGTGAAACCCATAGTACCAAGAGCCATAATCGTGTACCTCCTTCTTTACATGTAGTGGGCGAGGATGTCATTCGCGGCCTTGTTGGACGCAGCCGCCTCCTTACCGAGACGTTCAGCCAGCTTTTCGCCGTCAGACTTTTCATCGCCACCCTCACCCGCAGGCGGGGTAGGAGTGCCTTTGAGAATTTCGGCCTTGAGCGCCTTTTCACGATCTTCACCATGCTGCTTCATCATAGCGAAGACGGTATTCATGTCACCCTCAGCCATCGCCTTTGCGGCCTTGTCAGCCAGCTTTTCGTCATAGCCCTGAGCCAGAAAAGAAGCCTTATGAGCGTTCACAGTCTTCTCCTTGCGGAGAGTGTCAAGCTCCTCCTTCATTTCCTTTTCAGCGGCAAGACGCTCTGCCTCACGCTGTTCGTCCTCGGTCAGCTTTTCCTTGAGCTGCTTCTTAGCAGCGGCAAGTTCGCTAGAAACCTTATCGAACTGCGCCTTGGCAATAAATCCCTCAGTCGGTTCGGGCATGGTGAACTTCTCAAGCAGCGCAACCTTCTCAGCGTCGCTCATGTCTGCCTTGTAGCCCTCAACCTTAGTCCAATCAAAAGCCATCGTGTGTCCTCCTGTTGCGTTTTAAGGTCTTCTCTGACCAAACATTTTGCGTTTTAACGTCTTCTCTGACCTCTGCGATTTATTTAGGCTCGTTTCTCTACGAGCATTTCAAATGGCGAATCGCCATCCAAAATCGCTATTCATTAACCTTGAGTTCGCCACTCCCGCCACCATCGGCAGGAGTGGGATTGCCCTCAATCGGTTCTTTGAAGTCCCACTTTTTAAGGAACTCTTTGCTCTGCTCTGCAACATCCATCGGGTCATTGAACAGACCACAGGTGGCAATCGCCACATTCGGATGAAGACCAGCTTGCAGCATCAGCGTAAGGCTCTGAGCCTTGGTCAGCAGGTTATCATGCTGACGGCGAGTGAACTTGCACTCCACCTCGCTCAAATTCAACTTGAACTCCCCGCCCATATCACGGATGATTCTCAGCGCCAAACGAAGGAACTGTTTTTCCGTAGCCTTGAAAATGTCTTCGGTGTCCTTCGCTCTCGCCTCGCATTGACTCCAACCGTCACGAAGGAAGACCGCAGCGCCCGTATCAGAAGTAGAAGCACCGCCCTTCGTCGTGGTAGGCATACCGCAAATCACAAGCACCTGATCGTAAAGGTAATCCACAATCGTCTGCGTCTGCGTCTGATTAAGCTCCTGCGTAACCACATCCACGTCGGCATCCATCACACCCTGAATGGACTTGATGACGATTGCACCAAGCTCGTTGAGCTTGTCCATACCAGCCTTGTCGATCTCACAGTTTTTGAACTTGAGGAAGCTCTGAATGAACTGCTCGATACCATCGACACGGTTGCTCGTGATAGTGTTAATCGCATTGAGAATCGGAACGGCGGGTTCAAACGAACCCATGCGCACCATGTTCAGGCAATACTCGAAAATCGGAATATCACCGAGGCTGTGCGCCTCCCATCTCAAGACCTTATCGTCTTCGACCTCGAAGTAATGGGTCTTGGTGTAACCGCAGCATTTCATCTTCTTCGTGCCGTCAGCTTTCTTGTAAAGAATCTGACGCACACCCATGACCCGGCGATGACCGAATCCAGAGTGATACACTACGAAGGTAAAGCGCGGATCAGGAGTGTCAATCTCAAACGGAGCATCATCGGGTTCAAGCACCACGCTCTTGTCGGGGAGAATCATTCGATAACCGACACCGCAAATTGCCATCCACGTTGCCATGTTCTTATCGTGACTCGCCTTGTCCTCATAGAACATGTAATCGTTGAGCCTCGTGATTTCAGCAGAACCGTTCTGACGATCACCACGGCGTACATAGGTAACAGGCTCACCGAGGAAATAACTGCTTGTGAACTGAGCAATCTCAGCCGCATGATTCTCTACGATCTTGTTGCAGATTTCAGGGCGAATCTTCTTCTCACGCATGAGAATGGGCTGCTTACCCCTCATGTAATGATAGAGATAATCAATTTCGAGCGAGTTCTTCGTGTGCGTCGGCAGCACTTCGCTCAGAACCTTGACTACGTTATCCTTCGTAATATTGTGAACAGCCGTCAAAAGTTCAGTTCTTCCGAAAAGGGAAGTCCCGTCGATGACAAGCTGACTGTGACGCATCTCACTCACTTGAATACCTCCTCTCGGTATAAATAAAAGGCGCATGATACGAGAAAAACTCTCTCGCAATCATGCGCCTCAAGAAATCCGGGACAAAGATTTCTTCTCTATTATTATAATCCGCACAACGGATTTTGTCAATATAATTCTTCTGCTTATTGGATTTTTATTCGTACAATAGCTGAATTTTTCCCGTCTCTCGATATGCGTTCATGTCGATAACTCTCTGATTACTACTTCCACGGAAGTCAAGATCAAGGGAACGAAGCGATTGAATGAAACGACCATCCACTAACACATCCACATATTTCAAAAGCTCATCCGCACCGTGAATAGTATTCAATTCTTCGAGTCTGTACCCTGTATAACACCACACGTTCAGTCCGCGCTCTTTCGCTGCTCTTGCGATCTCAGCGCAAACATAAGGTTGAAAAAACGGTTCACCGCCCGAAAGCGTGAGACCATCGGATAGAGGATTCGCGTTCATTTGTGCGATGACTTCCTGAACCTCTACCAGCTTACCACCCCAAAGAGTATGTGTCTCAGGATTATGACAACCCGGACAATGATGAGGGCAACCTTGCGTGAAAACAACGAAGCGAAGCCCCTTTCCATCTACAATAGAATCCTGAGTAATTCCCGCAACTCTGATCTTCATTACATCCTCCTCAATACGGTCTCCTGATGAAATCAACCATAGCTCCTGCAAGACCCTGAGCATACTCAGACAGCATAGCAACCGCATCGGGAGCGTCATCGTGCTTATTCTTGCCGACCATCGTGTAGGTAGTCAGCATGTTCATGAACGTGCCGTACTCGCTGTTTCGTTTGTACAGGCTCTTATCCTTGAATAGACAATGCTCCTTGACCCAAGCGCTATTCACAATGATCTTAGTCTCCTTATTGGCGCTGGTATATTTTGTCGTGATGCTCGTTGCACCGCCGCGCTTCTTGACTTCTTTCTGAACCTTTTCGGCAACACGACCACCTGCGCTGTTGCTCTCAAACTGACATTGGTTTACTTTATTCCGAACAAGGATATCGACGAGAAGTACATCCACGACATTCGGTAAACCGTTATTGCAGACCACATCTTCGATATAGTAATCATTACCGTACACATAAGCCACGGGCAGCGTCGCGTAGTCCGTACCTTTGTCCTTCGTATCGCATACACCCAAAATTGCGTCAGGAGCAGTCTGCGGAAGATCGAAGAATCTACGAAGCTCGTCAGGATGGTAAACAAGACCTTCGCGCTCAATCGGCTCGTTCATGTACAGCGCTCTCCAACTCGCATCATCCATGATATCGCGCTGCTTGTGGTAAAACTCCGTAGAGAAGCCCACGCCGTAAGCATAATCGAAGTTGCTCTCATCGTTCTCATCCAGAGCAGGAACTACAATGAACCTTGCCCTTGGGTCATTGCCATACTCACTCTCAAGGCGACCAATGACATCATGAACAGACCATCTCGTAGCGATGTGAAGCTCTTTACATACGTCGCCAATTTTACGCTGTCTGAGGTCAGTCGTATAGGTCTGCCAGAGCTTGTCGAGGCGTTCTTTGCTCAAGGCTACCTCGATACCGCTCACAAGGTCATCACAGTAAAGTAGCGTAGCCGCACGGTACAAACCTGCATTACCCGTACCAATAGAGGTAAACTCAAGCGTCTCAAAGCGCTTCCGCTCACCGAGATCAATACGGCAATCTTTCGCGTTCGTATTGCTGACAGGAACATTCGGGAATACATCATGCCACAGATATTCACCATTCGGGTCAAAGATACGAAGACATTCATCGTACACACCGCGCACGAAAGAATTGCTGTGACTACCCGTAAGCATCGGCTTATCGGGGATTTTGCCAGCCAGCCAAGTCAGATAGAAGATCGCCAGCGTGGTCTTACCGCTACCCGGAGGCAGACTGATCGCAAGCAGGTCAAGCTCATCATCAGCTAAATCTTGCAGCGCATCGACAACCTGTTTGAGAATCTTTCTTCTCGGCACATAGAACTTCTTACTCGGTTCTCGATTCCACTCAAGGTAGAGAAGATAGCTGTCGAAATCATAAGGAGCAAGAGTGAGAAGTACCTGCTTATGAAGACTGACAAAATTTCGAGCAATATCCAAATCGGTTTTCGCCAGAGCAGGGATAATATCGTTACATCTCTGCGAAACAACCTTGAGCCACTTCAAACCCTCATCTCGATTGGTCTTCATAACCTCACGAGCGATTTGATACAAGTCGTAGTGAATCCTATAACTCGTCGGCTCTTTTTCCAGTTTTTTCACTATTTTCAGAATCAAATCAAGCATATCGACCTCCAAAAGTTCAACTCAATATAAAAAGCGCATGACTGCATCTTCGCAATCATGCGCCGTCGATTCTCGAAATCAGGCTTCGAGCTTACTCATATACAAATCATATTCAGGCGTTCCGTTCTTGATTGTTTTCGCCTTATGCGTTCCATCTTTGTAATACACCATAAAGGTCGTTTCAATGTAAAACATGCCATTCATTCGACCTGTATGACGAGGATTCGAGGTGAGAATTTTCGTTCTTAAAACGGTGTTATTCATTTTTGTGGTATCAATCTTCATGAGTATTACCACAAAGCAAACACCAAATGCAATCAAGAAGATCATGAACCCAAGGGACATTCTACCACACCTCTCATTCGATTTCAAATTCATCCTCAGAAGTTTGAGTATCAGTAGGAGTAAGCACGATCTTATAATCCATCAACTGAACCATTTCGTTCAATTTACTCACGCTGACGTTTTTCTGTTTGAAGCGTTCGCTCAACACATTACTTTTAATGCCAAGTCCATCGCATAAATCAGATGGGCGAACACCCTTCTTTTTCATGATTTCCTTGACTGCTTCCATTGTTATCACGCCGCACACCTCCTCACTCGATCATACCATGTTGCTCGGCTAATTCCAAGCTCTTTGCAGCACTCAGAGACGGTCAACTGACCGTCTTTTTGCATTTTCAGAAATTTTTCAAAATCAGGAAGCTCCTTGGGCTTTCTTCCTTCTTTCCAATCCGGGTCGTGTTCACGGCAGATCGCCTTACCTTCATTGGTACGAGCCACGATCATATCTCGCTCGAACTCAGCAAACGCGAGAAATACGGTGCGCATCAGCTTGCCCGATGGACTGTTATCGAACTTACCCATGTTGAGAATATTGATCTCAACGCCCTTTCCCAAAAACTCATCAATAATGTCGAGTCCATCACGAGTGCTTCGAGCCATTCGGTCGAGTTTGGTCATGATTACCGTATCACCTGAACTTACCAGCTTCATCAGCTTGTCCAACTCAGGACGGCTTTTCTTTGTTCCTGTGAAGCTCTCACAGAGGATTGTTTCTGCACCAGCATCACGAAGCAACTTCTCCTGAGCCTCAAGACTATTGCCGTATCTATCCTGTCCTTTGGTGCTGACTCGTGCATAGCCGTAGATCACACCTTTCACCTCCAATGGGAAGATGGGGAAATATTTTAACCCAAAGCTCCTTATAGTGATGATTATTCTTTCTCTTATATGTTAGGTCATAGAAAAATTCCCTTATTTCCCTGATTCTTCCTTGTAGCAATCCCACGAGGAATATCCACCGTCACTGGCATCGTAGTTAAACTTAAATCCGTCTTCGGTTTCGATTTCTACATTATAACCTGTTACTACGATAGATTTAATTGTTTTCCCGATGAGAATAGACGGTGAACGGAATTTGTTAAACATAATATTTCCCCCATTCTGTATTTTCATCAATCCACTTCATATCCACCATCAGGTACACGGGATTCCCTTGGTACAATGACCACCTTGTAATCCAAGAGCCTAAGCATCTCATTGAGCTTGATGATGCTGATGTTCTCTTGGCTCAGTCTATCACTCACGAGACGAGCAGGTTTACCCATACGATCTGCCATCTTGTTTGTACCAACGTCCTGTTCCTTCATGATTGCTCTTACGGCCTCAACTGCTTTCATGAGACAACCTCCTTTACGAGAGTGAGTATAACACGGATAAAACCGTATGTCAAGATATATCTGAGGATGAACCTTTTTAATTTTTCGCCTACTCGGACAGGTTATTCGGCTGGGTGGCGGCTGCTGTATTCCCCCATAGGGCTATATGATCGGAAATGCAGCGGCGACATGTTCAAAAACTGTTGAATTGTCAGACATAAAATTAAATACGGAAATATCCGAAATTTCTTTGCAAAACTCATTGACAATTACGGAAATATCCGTATAATGATAGATGGATACGGAAATATCCGTATTACTTCAAAGGAGGCCGCGAAAATGAAGAAATACGAATTGATGCCCATTGATGGAAGAAAGAGCTTTTATGGTAAAGCCGTCGTTATGATCGACAATACCGGGAATGAAACTCTTTACAGTTACGGAACGCCCATTATCACCAAATCCATTAAAGGCGAATTTACAAAGCATTGGGACGGATGGAGCGTCACAACAGGCCGACATATCAAAGCGTTTTGCGGCCTGAATAAAGCTCAGTACATTGCATTATAAGGAGGTTTGAAAACATGAAAGCATTGCTCAAAAATGGCGAATGGGTAGAAATTGATACTACTTGTTTGTTTAACAATCAGTATAATGCAGCAGGTAAAAGAATCTTCGATCAGGACATTAAACGCATTGTTGACGATGTTCGTAATGGTTTGGGTAAATGTCGCTATTGTGGCGCTATTGTAAAAAGAGGTGAAGAACATAAACATTTCGAGGAAAAGGAAAGCAAATCTTGCAAAAATTGTTTTTGGTATCGAAACCGCCTTATTGAGACTAAAAAAGAAAGATCGTTCTATGAAGAAACGATAAACGAAAAAGGCGAAACAGTAACACGAGAAACAATCATTACTAAATCGAAGTATGAAAAGGTATGTACCTATAAAAAGGAATATGGAGGATGCACAAATACAGAATGTCGGAGAATGGGCATTGAATGGTTTACACCTGAAAATACATTTTTCCTCAAATATCCGAATGGCTTTGAATCCATTCCCGACGTTGATAAACTCGCTATTCGCGGCTTTGTTATGAATGACCGTTGTTTGAACGCTGAATATCATAAAAAGATCGGCTCTTATACATTAACCGCTATTCTCGAATATGAAAACGGTAAAGCAATCGGCATTTCTGCATATAGGATTTGGAATTGTCGCCGGGATTATACATTCAGATTTGAAAATAACGAGCTTTTCACCAATAAATACTCGTTCGGATGGAGAAAGGTTAAAACCTTGGAAGATATTCCCGATTCTGTTATGCAGATCATCAAAAACATTTGTATGAGGTGAAATCATGAACATTAACGAAATCATGCGCAAATTGGCGCAATACATGAGGATGCAAGAAGAAATTTCTGAAACAATCGAAGGTTTGAAAGACGATCTCAAACAGATTATGCAGCAACAAAATGTTGATACTTTGATCGGAGACGAACACAAAGCGACTTTCAAAGCGGTTACATGTTCCCGGATCGATACAACGGCTTTCAAAAAGGCTTTCCCGTCAATGGCTGAACAATTCACCAAGACAAGCACAACAAAGCGTTTCACTTTCATTTGATCGGAGGTTATGAAAATGTTTGATCTTTCCAAATATCGCATGTATGATTATTTCACCATTCGCGGCCTGATTGCCGACGTAGAAACGGAAAACGAAAATGGAGAATTGATTAACTATATTTGCAGCAAAGATATTTCGTTTATCAAGAAAACGTGTACGATCTCCGAGAATTTCGATTATGCAGCATTTCTTCTTGAATATCTCAATTCATGCTCTGACTTTGAATTGACGGCCTCTGATTTGATTATTTGCGGCGATACAATCCAATTCACCAATCAGGAAAACGGCGACGGCTACACGGACAAAAACGGCGAATATTATTCCACCTATGTTCTCGATATTCAAATCAACGGTATCAGCGTAAACGAGGACGATTTACACGAGCTTTTCCCCAATTTTGAATATTGATCGGAGGGTAAAACAATGAAAAATATCAATGTCGGAGGATTTCAAAGAATCCACAAAGCAAAGGCAAAAAGCCTTTATAAGCAGGGAAATACCGTTTATATGATTCCCGTCAATATGCGGCCTGATAACATGTTTATGCCTGCAATGCCGTTTTCAAATCGCCTTTCAAATGATAATGACAACGGTATGTTTGGAAACGTTGCAAGCACTTTTGAAAAGCGAGTAAACGCATACACATATTATAATTGTAACGCTGAAACGGGAAAATATCCTGCATTTTATATCAAGGAGGCTTAAACAATGACAACGCTTTTTTGCATCCTCGTTTTACCGTTTGTTGTCCTCGCTGAATTGGTCAAAATCTCGAAATGATCGGAGGTTAAAACAATGTATTGTGTTCATAATGGTATCCCGTCTGTAATGGTATATGATACCGTCAAAGGTGAATACGTTTATATCCCTGAAAGGAAATGGGATAGACTGAATAAAGATCAAAAGAAACAATTCCGAATTTCCCATTTGCACGAGGAAACGCCTTTTGAAAGGGCTAAAATAAACGCATGAATAACACGAGTTAAACCGCCTTGCAGCATTGCAAAGCGGTTTTTCTTTTGCGCTCTATTTCGCCTTTATTGGCGCTTTAGAGCGCTTTTCTTTTATGGCTGATTCATCTATCAAGCGCATACCGGGAAACGCCTTGTAAAGCCATTGCAGCGCCAATAAACGCCAATTTGAAAAGCGGTTTTCAGTCTGCCAAATAGCCTTGAAAATAGCATTTGCGTTTTAAGCCGTCTATTTGCCGTTTTAAGCACCTTTCTTTCAAGCATAGGGAAAGTATCAAGGCGACTATTTGAAACGCTCCAAGGCCGCATTTTGAGCCAAATAGAGCCATTAAAAATCTGTTATTCAGACTTGGAGAAATTCGCGCAACTGATCGAAAAATCCGAATTTCTCATATTTCGAGCGTTTTTCGATGATTTCCCGGCGATTCTTCGGTTCTTTTCTGCGCAAAAATCCCACTCAAATGACGCTGGGGGTCACGAGCGGGATTGTGTGAATTTGATAGTCGCTGAGATAGTCGCTCAGAAAGTCGTTTGATAGTCGCCAGCCATAGTCGCTCAAGAGTCGGTAAGGTAGCGCTTCCTGATATCTTCTTCGTTAAAGTCGCTCTCCTGCTGCTGATTGGGGGTCAACACCATCTCCTGCTTATCCTGATAGCCAAAGTTGTTCTTACCAAGGAAGATACCAGAAACAGGGTTGATTTTGCCGCTGTTCATGTAACTTTCCCACATATTTTCCATCAAACCATACGCCTTTTTTATGCAGTCCCGTGTGCCGCTGGGCAACGTATCAATGTCACCTCGTCCATGAGTATTTCCAGTCTTGATTTCCCACAGTCTGCGTCTATCCAGACCAAGAGCCATACCCATTCCAGCAACAGTCGGTTTCATATCGTTCTCAGCATACAACATGAAGAACTCTGTAAGTCGTTCGGCAACCGCATCAGGGTCATGCAAATCAACCTTGCTCATGTTGAACAGCTTAATGTTCACACCAAGGATTTTCGCATTGTCACCTGCTTCAAGGTTCAGGCCATTGTCACCGATCATCGGGGAGTTTCGATCTTTCCAAGGCTTCTTGGTGACAACCTGCTCTCCAATCTCCTGCATTTCTTCGTTCATTTTCCGCTCCTTTCCGTCATGGGAAAAAAGGGAAGAATTTTTACTCAAAGCTCTATATAGAGTGTATATTAAATTTCTCTTATATGTTATCTTGTAAAAATATTCCCTAATTTCCCTAACTCGTTCAAATTGCCTTATATGTTATCTCGTTAAAAAGTTCCCTAATTTCCCATTGAGAGAAATCCCTTACGCGATACCTCGTTGAAAAGTTCCCTTTCTTCCCTAAACAGTAGAATGAAGGTATCTACCACACATAGGACAGTAATTGATGATAATAGCGTCTTGATGGTCAAAATGAACGCATTCATCATCGGAAAAATTACGAACTCGAAGAACCGTACCATGACCAACAATCGAAACTTCCAAACCGCTATATTTTACTGTCTCTACATTCAAAGGAATAGGATCGCTTTTATGACAATATGGGCAATACGCATCAGTATTATTCATCATGCGAAAACACGCCTCCCTTCTACACATAGTGTTTAAGAGTAGCAATGCGTCGAATGCCATCGTCAGGTGTATGCCCGTCCCATTCGGGAGCGTATTCGACTTCCTTACACTCGAACATATCAAAGTACGGGTCAATGTCGTAATGATAGGTAGCTTGACCTGTCGGAGTTTCAATGCCGACGATAAACATGCCGTCGTACATCGTTCCGTCGTGATGACGTTTCGACTTCCAGCAAAGCTCAGGATATTGCGAAACGATTACGGAAAACAGCACCGCTCTATGATGATACAGCTCATTGAACGTGTGATACCCGTCTGAGGTTTCGCCATCAATGAAACGGGAGTTCCAAAGTTCCTTCACTTCTTCATATCCGTTGTGAATGAAGATGACTTCGCTTTTGTCCAAGACGAATTTACTTTCACGAACAAAGCCTATCTTACAAGAGTCGCAACCGATTCTGAATGATGCCGTAAACACTCCGCTTCCGTTGTTACCGGTGCTTATTTTCTGTACAACAGCTTTTTTACCGCAGAAAGGGCAGGGCTTAAGGTTGTTCATTCACATATCCTCCTCGAATCAGCCATAGAGTAAGAAGTTCATCCGCAGCTTCGTCAGCATCCTTCTCGCATTTCTCAAAGTCCATGTTCTTGATTCCGTGATGAACGTTCTGATAGTAGTGCCATATTTCATGAGCAAGGAAACTCATTACACCAATTCTCGTATGATTGTACGCAATCCATATCTTGCTATCCCATGCAGGTAGATCGTCGTCATAGGCGTAGCATCCAAAGCAGAACGTACCTGACGGGTCGATGAGGGAAGTGGCATAAGCGTATTTGATCGGAATCGGTCTGAGTCCCAAACGGGAGAAGCACCACTTTGCGAATCTGTTGATCTCGTTTTTCTTTCTCATATTCAGCTCCTTGCCTTAATTATCGACATACACGGCGATGACCTTGCGCCAATACGGTTCATATTTGGCGATCTCAGTTTTTACAAGAGCGTCAAAGTCTTCTTCGGAGAGATTTTCGGTTTCCTTGTCGTTCAGATGATCAGCAATGGCTTCCTCGAACATTTCCCTATCCGAGAACACACGCTCGTCGTCAAAGGGAAGCCGAGCGTCAAGGATTTCTTCGATCTGAGCGCTCACGGATGAGCAGTACATCCAACAATAATCTCCACCATTCGCTTCTTCGCCAGCAATCGCCACGATAGGCAGGTCAGGGTTTTCAGCGATGAGTTTGCGAAGCTCAGTTGCGTCATGAATCAGTCCAAGAATATCATTAGTCACGGTCATCCTCCTCGAAGAACTCACAGTCAGCACCGTCGTCAGGATTCTTTATTGTATAACCTTGTGATTGAGAGTCGCAGGTACATTCGCAATACATGATGTCGTAATGGATACATTCGTCACATCGCTTCGCTTTGAAATCAAAGTCTTCCATGTTTCACCTTCTCAAAAATCGAGGTCAGCAAGCCAATCGGCAAAGTATTCGAGATTATCTTCGTCAGTGGACATCCATCCAGCGCTGAACTTTTCATCGCAGAACTTATAATATAAGTCTTCGACTGTATCTTCTCGAACGAGAAGTCTACCGTGTTCGCTCAGATAGTTTATAATTTTCTTCGTGTCTTCCGGATGACGCAAGTAGTCGGCGTATTCAAACTTCACATAGGCTTTCATTCTCCATCCTCCTCAAACAGAGTCGTTCTGCCGCTATCCTGATAGTCGATGATCTCCACGGCGACAATCATATCGCTCAACTCATCGTAGTCCATATCGGGATAGCAGCATGTCGTTTCTCCATTGGAAAGAACAACAGAGTACATACTGCCGTCGTCATAGCATTTGAACAGACAGTCACTTTCAAGCCTCGCCGGGTCTTCGAGATATTCCAGAGCGGTCTCAAGGATAGAAGCTCCGCGACAGTTACCACCGATCTTAAAGGTAATATGACCCACGAAGTCTCGCTCCATCAGCGTCAGGCGGCAGGTATGCGTACCGATATGATTACCGTTTTTGTCATAGCTTTTCATTATAAATCAACTCCTTTTTAGACCAGCAGTTTGAAAGCGTATACGGTGATGAACAGGAGCACAGCCACAGCGCAAACCGCCATAAACATTGCGATCTTCGTTCCTGTGTCCTCAAGGTTGTTCGTTTTTACTCGAAAGAGGACAATCGCTGACACCAAAACCATCATAAATGGAATAACGCACATGATTTCAGGTGCAATGTTCATCGGTTTCCTTCCTTTCTTCAATCGCTCGTTTTTCTGCCAATCGCTTGAAAACGGAGAAGACGATAGCGATAGGTACGAAATACAGGGCAGCGAGATACCAGCTTGCAGCAATTTGAAGCGAGATGGAGAAGAACATGTTGATAACTCCACCCGCATTGTGGAAAGCTACAGAAGCGCTCCACAGCCTGTCGAAAAGTTCAATCATGATGACTTATCCCTCCAATTCGTCAGGCTTTCAGCGATTGCGAAAAGGCCAGAAGCGATATAGATGTAGCCGCATACCTCCGGATGGTTTATCTTCGTGAGAAAGCCGTCGAAAGCCATGAAAAGGGCGATCCATCCCATCATTTACCCTCCCCATTCCTTCCTCCGCACTTGAAACAGCGCCATCCGAACAGGCCGTAGGGGTAGAGATTCACGTTCTTGCGCTTGCACTTCGGGCAAACACAGAGGCGCTTGATGCCGATACGCTTCTTGAAAATGCTCATTTGCTTTCCTCCTTTTGAATTTCTCTTTCCTTTCGTTTGTCGATAGCCTTTTGCACGCAGGGGTCTTTATCGGTGACGATGCGACCACTCGCGCACTTCACGCATTTGACCTGCCATCGGTTGCCCGGTTTGCCCCAGCGTCGTTCAAAGTGACCGTATCCAGCAGGTACATACGCTCCGCAGCGGTAGCAATAGCCGGGATACATGTTTCGTGCCATGTAAAGCGCCTCCCATCAGGTCAGGGAAATGCGCCCTGAATTTTCAGCCTTGACCGTCAAGCCCATCACATACCACTCATTCGCTTTCTGAATGGAGTAGCCGCGCATGGCGATCTCGTTGTAGAAGGTGGTCGAACCCATCGGATTGTACTTGTTTTCGCTCTTGCAGCACCAAGCACGATAGGCCGCATACAGAGCGCCGCGCACAACCTTCTGATCGTTGCCGACCACACAGCACTCCTTGATGAAGTTGCCGATACGGTCGTGCATCTCGCGGTAATTAGCCGTAGCTCTGCGAACACAGTCAGGCGGGTTGAGACCGTTCTTCATATAGTCGTAGCAGCCGTCAAACAGCCATTTGAGAATCGTCGGGCGGTTTTCAGGCAGAGCGAAGATTTCCTTGAGGTCTTTGTCCTGCGTCTTCTCGTCAAAGTGCTGATTGAACTCAATTACCCAAATGCGGTTGGACGAGAATACCGTGTCATCGGTAACTGCCGGGAGATGGTTGGTATTCAGCCAGAGCGTGAACTGAGGGACAAAGGAGAAGGAGCTTTCAAACAGGTCACGAGTGACGAGCGTATCACGGCCTGTCATGGTCTTCATGCTTGCAGCATCCAAGCGTACATCCTTGGAAGACTCAGCCATCGTCACAAGGCGTGTACCTACGAGCTTTGCAAGGGTAGGCTGAGGGGCATTGAAGTCGGTAGACCTGCCGTTTTTGCTCTCGCAAATCAGATCAACCGGGGCAGAATCCGCATAATCCTCTCCCAGCACCGTACAGATGGTGGAGAACAACGTACCCTTACCGTTTCGCGTCTTGGAGCCGTAGGCAATGAACATACATTCTTCACGGTTGACACCGAGGATGGAGTAACCGAGCGCCCTTTGCAGGAAAGCAGCTTTTTCCTTGTCGCCGCTCATGATCTGGTCAATATAGCTGTACCAGCGTTCGCAAGTCGGCGTAAGAAAGTCAGGCAGAGGGCAGGTCGTTTTCTTGGTGATATTGAAGGGCGTAATATCCTCCACGATATCGCCCGTTTTGAGATCGTAAGCATGACGAGGCGTGTTAAGCAGATACGGGTTATTGTCCAT